>Ga0182742_1000051_pt1 | contig 244578 bp, 210 predicted proteins | sample eDN5th37CBELigMG_FD_128880 | JGI IMG/M metagenome (GOLD analysis project Ga0182742, IMG submission 128880) | Enriched Miracle-Growth compost microbial communities from Emeryville, California, USA - eDNA 5th pass 37_C BE-Lig MG (version 2)... ... | reverse complement strand
CGGGGCTGATACACCCGATCCCATCCCGAACTCGGCCGTGAAACTCCCCAGCGCCCATGGTACTGCGCCTCAAGGCGCGGAAGAGTAGGTCGCCGCCGGGCCACCCAGCCGGAAATCTCGAGAGACGAAAACAGAAAGGCTGCCCGCAAGGGCAGCCTTTCTGCGTTTGGCTTTGGCCCGTTTCAGGGGAGATCTTCGCTGCCCAAGACGAAGAGGCAATCACCCCTTTGAGTCCTTCCCGGCTGCCGCTTGCAGAGCACGAAGCCATCCCGTGCGAAGCGGTGCTCAACCGGTGCGCGCCAGGGCGTCTCCGGCGTGTGCAGCCGTGCGGCAAGCTGTCCTGCCCGCACCATCTCGCCCAATTCCACCACCGGTTCGAACAGTCCGGCTTCCTCGGCGTAGACGAATTGATCCTGCCCCTTCAGGCCAAAGATCCGCGTCTCCGAGGCAGGGATACGGGACTCCTCTGGCAGGATGCCGAGATGGACGAGCAGGTTCCGCACGCCCCGCTCAGCGATCTGCAGGCCCTCCCGAGAAACCGCGCCGGCGCCTCCTAACTCCGTCCCAAGGCTTGGAATTCCTAGCTGCTCAGCCACGCCGCCGAGCGTCTGATTACCACCTTGGCCCTGCGCACGCCCCTGCACATAACCGATCGGAGCCCCGAAGGCCCGCAGGGCGGCGAGCTGCCGCTCGTAAAGTGCCTCGTTCGCTACCCGGCCCGTGAGGGAGCAGGGTGTGTAGAGCAGCGATGACCCGCCGGAATGCAGGTCGCAGACGAGATCCGCGCGGGGCACTAGCTGCTCGCTGATGAACCAGGCGATCTGCTGCGTGACGCTGCCGTCGGGGTCGCCGGGGAAGATGCGGTTGAGGTTGAGATTGTCGAGTGGTGAGACGCGGTTTCCCGCCAGCGCTGCCGGATAGTTGGCCGTGGGCAGGATGATGACGCGGCCGCGAATCTGCTCGGGCCTCAGGGACTGCACCAGATTGGTCAGCGCCACCTGGCCTTCGTACTCGTCACCATGGTTACCGGAGACGAACAGTGCCGTCGGGCCGTCCCCGTTGCGGATGATCACGATCGGCATGGGCAGGAAGCCATAGGCCGAGATGTGCGAGGAGTGAAACAGTCGTAGATAGCCTTGCTGGAACCCGTCCTTGTCGAAATCTACATCGCAGAGGATGCGGGTCCTGCGGGTTTCGCTCATGCGTGCGGCTCCTGGCGGTATTGTGGATCGTGGAGATGGCAGGCTGCGGCATGGCCGGGCGCATATTCGCGCAGCGGCGGTGAGACCTCACTGCAGACCGCCATGGCGAAGGGGCAGCGCGTGTGGAACCGGCAGCCGGAGGGTGGGTTGAGCGCGCTGGGGATGTCGCCCTCCACACGCAACCGTGCGGCGCGGCGGGCGGCGCGGCCTGCCGGATGCGGCGCCGGAACCGCGGCAATCAGCGCCTGGGTGTAGGGATGCATCGGCCGGCCGTAGATCGCGGCCTTCTCGGCCACCTCCACCACACGGCCGAGATACATGACCGCCACCCTGTCCGAGATGTGGCGCACCACCGCAAGGTCGTGCGCGATGAACAGGTAGGTCAGCCCCATCTCCCGCTGCAGATCTTGCAACAGGTTGACGATCTGCGCCTGCACGGAGACATCGAGCGCCGAGACCGCCTCGTCGCAGACGATGAAGCGCGGATGCAGCACCAGCGCGCGGGCGATGCCGATGCGCTGCCGCTGCCCCCCGGAGAACTCATGTGGAAAGCGCGTCGCGGCACGTGCGGGCAGGCCGACCAACTCCAGCATCTCCGCCACGCGTTTGCGTGCCGCCGCATCCGCCCTGGCGCCATGGATCACGAGCGGCTCCATGACGATGTCCTCCACCGCCATGCGCGGGTTGAGCGCGCCATAGGGGTCCTGGAAGACGATCTGCATGGATTTGCGCATCTCGCGCATGCGGGCGTGCGGCAGGCCGGTGATGTCGGCGCCGTCGAACAGCACCTTGCCGTCGGTCGCCTCCATCAGCCGGATCAGCAGCCGCCCAAGCGTGGATTTGCCGCAGCCGGATTCGCCGACCAAGCCCAGCGTCTCGCCGGGCATGATGCGCAGGTCCACATTGTCCACCGCGCGCAGCGTGCCGGCATGGCGCCGGAACAGCCCGCCGCCGCCGAGGGTGAAATGCTTGGAGAGCGACGCCGCCTCGATCAGGGGATGCGTCATCGGGCCACCATCTCCGGCACCCGAATGCAGGCGGCGCTGTGCGCGGGAGCATGGGCGTCAAGCGGCGGCACCACCTCCGCGCAGGCGGGAATGGCAAGGCTGCAACGCGGCCGGAAGCGACAGCCGGAGGGGCGCCGCGCCGGCTCGGGCAGGTTGCCGGGAATGGCGACGAGGCGGGACTTGTCGGCGGAAAGGGAGGGGATGCAGTCCAGCAGCCCGCGGGTATAGGGGTGCAAGGGCTGGTCGAAGACGGTCTCCACCGGGGCCTGCTCCACGACGCGGCCGGCATACATGACCATCACGCGGTCCGCCGTCTCGGCGACGACGCCCATATTGTGGGTGATGATCATGATGGCCATGCCGAACTCGTCGCGCAAGTCGAGCAGCAGGTCGAGGATCTGCGCCTGGATCGTCACGTCGAGGGCCGTGGTCGGCTCGTCTGCGATCAGCAGCTTCGGGTTGCAGGCCAGCGCGATGGCAATCATCACGCGCTGCCGCTGTCCGCCCGACAGTTGGTGGGGATAGTCGTCCAGCCGCCGCGCAGGCGAGGGGATGCCGACCTTCTCCAGCATCTGCACTGCGCGGTCCCGAAGCGCGCGGGGCGAGAGCCGCTCATGCGCGCGGATTGTCTCCATGATCTGCTCGCCGATCGGGAAGACCGGGTTCAGCGAGGTCATCGGCTCCTGGAAGATCATGGCGATGCCGGGGCCGCGGATGCGCTGCATCTGGCGGTCGGACAGCGTGGTCAGCTCCTGCCCGGCGAAGCGGATGGAACCCGCCTTGATGCGCGCCGGCGGCTGCGGCAGCAGCCCCATGACGGTGAGTGCCGTCACGCTCTTGCCGCTGCCGGACTCACCGACGATGCCCAGGATCTCTCCTTCGTCGAGGCTGAAGGAAATGTCCTCCACCGCGTTGATCTCACCGCGCTCGGTGCGGAAGGCGGTGGTGAGGCCCTGAATTTCGAGCAGGCTCATTGCTGGATCCTGAGCCGGGGGTCGAGCACGTCGCGCAGCCCGTCGCCCAGCATGTTGAGGCCAAGCACGGTGATCATCAGCGTGACGCCGGGAATGGCGATGATCCAGGGCGCGTCGCGCATGAAGTCGCGCCCCTCGGCCATGATGTTGCCCCAGGTCGGCGTCGGTGGCACCGCGCCGAGGCCGAGGAAGGAGAGCGTTGCCTCCGAGAGCACGGCATAGGCGAAGAGGAAGGAGAGCTGCACGATCATCGGCGCCATGGCATTGGGCAAGATGTGGTGGCGCAGGATGCGCCAGTGCCCCGCACCGGCGGCAATGGCGGCCTGCACGTATTCCATCTCCCGCAACACGATCACGGAGGAGCGCACGATGCGCGCCGTGCGCGGCACATAGACGATGCCGAGCGCGATGATGACGTTCGCGGTGGAGGGACCGAGCATGGCGGTGACGCCGATCGCCAGCAGGATGGCGGGGAAGGCCATCAGCGCGTCGTTGATGCGCATCAACAGGTTGTCGAGGCGGCGGAAATAGCCGGCCAGGGCGCCAATCAGCGTGCCGAAGACGGCGTTCAGCGCCACGACGGAAATGCCGATGATCACCGAGAGCCGCGCCCCCCAGACGACGCGCGACCACAGGCTGCGGCCAAAATTGTCGGTGCCCAGGACGAAGTCCCCGCCCGGCGGCAGGAACTTGTTGCGCATGGAAAGGCGGTTCGGGTTGATGTCGGTGATCCAGGGCGCGGCCGCCGCCATGAAGGCGATGATGCCGAACAGGATCAGCCCGGTGACGAAGAGGCGGTGCCGGAACAGCCGGCGCAGGGTCATCCAGGCCGGATGCACGCGCTTCGGCTCGGGCTCCGCCTCGGACTGGATGGCCTCCAGCGGCAGCGCGCCGGTTTCACTCATAGCGCACCCGCGGGTCGAGGAAGGCGTAGAGCATGTCGATCCCGATATTGATGAGCACCAGGAAGGCGGTGACCAGCAGCAGCCCGCCCTGTACCATGGGATAGTCGCGGTTCAGCACCGCCTGGGTCAGCAGGCCGCCGATGCCCGGGAGGGAAAACAGCGTCTCCGTCACCACCGCGCCGGAGATCAGCAGGCTGATGATGATGCCGACCACGGTGGTGATCGGGATCAGGGCATTGGCGAGCGCGTGCTTGAACACCACCTGGCGGGCCGGCAGGCCCTTGGCGCGGGCGGTGCGGATATAGTCCTGCCGCAGCACCTCCAGCATGGTGGAGCGCGTGATGCGCGCCAGCAAGCCGGCCTGCAGCAGCGCCAGCGAGATGGCGGGCATGGTGGAGGTGAGAAACCATCCCCAGGGATTCTCGGTGAGCGGAATATAGCCGCCGGTCGGCAGCCAGCCGAGATGCACCGAGAAGACGATGATCATCAGCAGGCCAAGGAAGAAGCTCGGCACGGAGATGCCGATCATCGCGAACATCATGGCGAACTGGTCAACCACGGAGTTCTGCCTGAGTGCCGCGACGATGCCGGCGAGCAAGCCGATCAGCAGCGTCAGCACCAGTGCGTAGGCGGAGAGTGCCAGCGTGACCGGCAGGCGCTCCAACGTCACCTCGACGACGCCCTTGCCCATCAGCAGGGAGCGGCCGAGATCGCCCTGCAGCAGCCCGCCATACCAGCGGACGAACTGCACCAGGAAGGGCTGGTCGAGGCCAAGGTTGATGCGGATCTGCGCCACCTGGTCCGGGGTCGCCGAAAGGCCAGCGATCGCCGCGGCAGGGTCACCCGGAATGAGGCGCATCATGCCGAAGGTGATGAGGCTGACGATCAGCAGGACGGGAATGGCACTCGCGATGCGGCGGAGCGCGACGCCTAGCATGGCCGCTCGTCCATGAGGATCCCGCCGAAGGCAAGAAACTTTCGAAAGGGAACCGGCGCCGAGACGCCGGCAGTTTCAAATCTGCCGCCCGCTGGTGGCAAGGCCATGGCGATCATGCGCGTCCATCGGCGTGGAGGCGGAAGAGAGGCGGGGGAAGCATCCTTCCCCCCGCAAGAGCGACGCACCTCACTTCTTGATCCAGACATTGCTGAAGCGCGGGATGCGGAAGGGGTGGAAGTTCTGCACATTCGCCCGCACCGCCTGCACCTTCGTCAGCGAGCCGAAGGGATAGGCATAGGCCTTCTCCAGGACGAGCTTCTGCATCCGCGCGAAGGCCTCGTTGCGCTCCTTCTCCGTGGGCTTGGTGTTCATGTCGTCCCAGGCGGCCTGCACCTCGGGGTCGGGCTTGTCGTCGCGCGGGCGGTACTGCGGGCCGGGCGCAGAGAGGAACTGCATGGTGGCGAGCGCGCCCAGTGCCGGCTGCGTGCCCCAGCCGGAATGGAAGAAGTGCCACTCGTTGCTGTTCACCTTCTGCGACATCTGCACTGAGGTCGGCCAGTCCGTCACCTTCAGCTCGGCCTTGATGCCGATGGCCTGAAGCTGCTGCTGCATGACCAGCGCGGCGTTGTACATCGGCGCGTAGTCGCGGTTGGTGAGGATGTAGATCGGCTCGCCCTTGTAGCCGGATTCCTTCAGGTATTTCTGCGCCAGGTCGGGGTCGTTGATGTTGTAGGTTTCCTTCCCCGCATCCGTGTAGGTGGGCTGGTTCGGGTACTGGAAGCCGACATTCAGGCTGTAGTTGTTGTCGGTCGCCGCATCCATGATGTCCTCCATGCCCAGCGCGGCCTGCACGGCCTTGCGGAACATGAGGTTGTCGGTCGGCGGGTTCGCGGTGTTGGGCAGCGCGATCTGGATCCACCAGTTCTTCAGCGGCAGCACCGTGACGTTCGGATTCTTCCGCATCGCCTCGACCGACTTGGTCGGGATGTCCTCGACGCCCTGCAACTCGCCCGTCTCCAGCCCGGCGACGCGCGCCGAAGCCTCGGTGACGATGCGGAAGGTGACGCTGTCCAGGCAGGCCAGCTTGTAGCCGCCGAAACCGGTGGCCTGCTCGAAGGCGGTGTTGGGCTTGTAGCCGTCGAAGCGCACCAGCTTGGCGTGGCTGCCCGGCACGAACTCGGCCAGCTTGAACGGTCCGGTGCCGATCGGCTTCAGCTGCTGTGGCGCATCGTCCTTGTTCTCGGCGGGGATGATGACGATCGGCACGCTGAAGGAGGAGAGCGCCTCCATGAAGGTCGGCTGCGCCCGCTCCATGCGGATGATGAAGGTGCTGGGGTCTGGCGCCTCCCAGCCCTTGACGTTCTCCAGCGTGCTGCGCTGCAGGCCGAGCTTCTTGTAGCGGTCGAAGGAGGCGACGACATCGGCCGAGGTCATCGGCTTGCCGTTGTGGAAGGTGATGCCCTGGCGCAGCCTGAAGGTGTAGGTGAGGTGGTCGGGCGCCTCCTCGACCTTCTCGGCCAGCTCGGGGATGACGTTGTTGTTCTCGTCCCGCGTCACCAGCGATTCGTAGATGTTCATCGCGATGTTACGGGTGGAGATGGTGTTCGACGCCATCTGGTCCAGGCTGTTGACGTTTGCCTCCTGGCCGAAGACGAGGTCACCACCGCGCACGGGGCAGGTGAAGGGCGCGGCTAGGGCGGAGGCGCAGGGTGCGGCCGCCAGGGAGGCGGCCAGCAGCGCCGGCGTGGCGCAGGTCCGCAGAAAGGCTCGCTTCATCCTCAGTCTCCGCTCTGCGTGGTGGGATCGGTCGAGAAGCTTCGCTGAGAAGAAGCTTTCCGGCACCGTCACGGAGCGTCAACCCGGATTCGCACAGACTGCGGGCAAAAAGGCCAAAATTTCAGCGCATTCGCCCGCAGTTTATTCGCACTGCACAAAAATTTAGCGCGCGGTGCGGCTAAAGCGGCGCACCACGTTCTCCAGCAGGCGACTGACCGGCCCTTCGAAGCCGTCGCGCCAGAGGCTGCCACAGAACGTGATGGAACCGACAGAAAAAACCGCGCCCCCGCCCGGTGTGTCGAAATAGATGATCTCGCCGCGCTTCAGCGCGTCCGGCGCCTCGCCGGATACCGTGCTGACATGCGAGAGCAGTTCCTCCGGCACGGTGACGAAGGAGGCGGGCGGCTCCTCCGAACGCGCCAGCACCACCGTCTCGGGCGGGGAGCCCAGGGTGACGTCAGCGCGGTCCAGCTCGAAGCCTGCCGCGCCACCACCCGAGAGGCCGTAGTCGCCCAGAACCTCCTCCTCGATGCCCTCAAACATCCAGGCGAATTCGGGCGTGTGGCTGGCGGGCAGGCGGCGGTAATGCGTGCCCTCGAACAGGCCCTGGCCGGAGAAGCCGACGCCCACCAGGGCCTGCGGCGGCCGCCGGTTGCGCCGCCACAGCCCGCCATACTGGCCATCCAGCGCGTGGTAGTATTCTCCCGGCTCGGCGGCCCAGGCGCGGATGCCGCCCTCGGCGCGGCGCAGCTCGATCATGCCCGGCAGTTCCGGCACGCAGGCGATGCGCCAGTAGAAGCCGTTGCCGCCGAGATAGGTGAGGCGCCCGCCCGCGGCGGTGTGGTCGCGCAGCGCGTCGAGCGTCGCCGCCGTGTGGTACTCGGGATGGGAGCCGGTCATCACCAGCGGGTAGGGCGCCAGCAGGGCGGCACCCTCCTCGTGCAGGTCCTCGTCGGTGATGACGTCGAAGGCGAGGCCGCGCGCCTCCAGCCAGGCGAGGATATGCGTGTCCGCCGGGTAGTGCCGCAGTCCGGAGCCGCGCGCGTCGTTGAAGGTCAGGAAGCCCGGCCGCATGGTCAGGATCGGCCGCAGGCGCGAGGAGAAGGCGATGCCGCTGTCGTCCGGGTGGCGGTTGTAGGTGCTGCGGCCATAGAGCGGATAATGGTCGGGGTTGTGCGGATAGGCGCCCCAGTCGCGCACCCGCTGCATATAGGCTTCGTCCGCATTGCCGCGCGCGTGGTTGGCATAGGCCTGGTAGGTGAAGGTGGAGGCCAGGAAGGCAATCGGCGCCGTTGCTGTGCCGCGCGGCGGCAGGACATAAAAGGGTAGCCAGTCCTCGCCGGCCTCGCAGGTGAGGTGGAGGGCGTAGGAACCGCTGCGCAGGTCGGGCGGAATGTCGAAGCGGAAATCGGTCTGCCAGCCGCAATCGCCGAGGTCATCGGCGTGGAAGTGGATGGCGGCATAGTCCTCCGGCGCGTGGCGCCAGCACATCTCGCGCCCCGACCAGCGGGCGCCGACCACGGCGCGCGTCGGCACGTTGCGGAGTTCGCCATGGCAGGCCTGCGGGCCGGTGTCCTCGATGCGCTGCGTCGGGATACCGCGGCTGAAGTCCCAGCGCGCCAGCGGCTCGGCGGGCAGGTCGAGCGGCGCCGGCCATGCGGCGAAGGCGCCGGGCAGGATGGCCGGCTCCTCCAGCTTGGCGGTGACGTGGCGCGTGGGCTGCCGCGCATCCTCGGCACCGATCAGCACCGGGCCGCCGCCGGCGGGCGGCGTGAAGCCATCGAGCGCCGCCCGCACCACCACGGCGCCGCCATCTCCGGGTAGCAGCGGCTGCTGGCCGAGCACCAACGCATCCTCCTCCGGCGCGAGGCTGAGCCAGAGCCGGTACCAGCCGCGCGCCTTCAGCGGCGCGCCGGCAGCGACCTCCCGCACGGTGCCGCCCCGTGCCAGCCGTGCCACCGCTCCTTGTGGCCCGAGGCCGAGCGTGACGCGGGTACCGTCCTGCTCCTCGCTGAGCAGGGCGGCCGTCTCGCCCGGCAGGGCGGCGGCCCAGACCAGCACGGTCCAGGTCGCCGCGCCGGTCGCGCGGTGCGGCCCCGCCGGCACGACGGCGCAGGAGCCGGCATGGATCGGCTGGTGGCGACCGGGGAAGGTGATGTCGAAGCGGGCCGAGAGATCCTCGAAGCGCAGGCCCGGTCCGGCGGGATTGGGATCGCCGCTGATCACCCTCATCAGCTGTGCCCGGCAGGACTGGCCCGAAGGCACGCTCACCTGTGCCGCGAGGCTTTCGCCGGGGCGGCGGGAGAAACGGTCGAGATAGCCGGTGACCGGCAGTTCCTGCATCGGAGGGCCTTTCCTGCGGGCATGCGAACTGCCAGCGTAACGATGCGCGGGGCGGCGGCAAGCTCTCGTGGAGTCTGACCCGCTGCGCAGCGAAGTTTCCGACCTTCGTGATTTCGAGGCGATTCCGCTTGGCATTCCGCCATCATCGGGCGCAGCCTCGGCCTTCGGCAGTGACAGGAGCCCGGCATGGCGACGACGATCCGACAGCTCACCCGCAGCCCGGAAGAGGAGGCGGAATGGGCGCTGCGCTGCGACATGGCGGCGGTGTTCCGCATCGCCGCGCGGCTCGGCTGGAACGAGCAGATCGGCAACCACAACAGCCTCATGCTGCCGGGCGAGACGCCGCGCTTCCTGATCAATCCGCGCGGCTACCTGTTCCAGGAACTGCGCGCCAGCGATCTCATCATCTGCGACCTGGAGGGGCAGGTGCTGCAGGGCAGCGGCGAGTTGCGCAAGGTGGCCTTCCACATCCATGCGCGCATCCACCTGCAGAATCCCGCCGCCACCTGCGTCATCCACGTGCATCCGCGCTGGCTCACCGCGCTCTCGCTGCTGCGGGATACGGAGTTCGCGCTCTCGCACCACAACAACCTGCTGCTGAACGACCGCATGGTCTACGACCACGAAGGCGACGAGCCCGTGCACCAGAACGAGGAGGGCGACCGCATCGCCCGGCTAATGGGCGACAAGAGCATCATGGTGATGCGCGGCCACGGCGCGACGGTGGTCGGCCCCACGGTGCACGACGCTTTCGACGAGTGCTACATGGCCGAGCGCACCGCCATGTATCAAATGACGGCGCTGCAGACCGGCCAGCCACTGCACCGCCTGCCCGAGCGGCTGCGGCGGAACCACCATGGCCCCTGGGGCGACAAGATGGATGCCCGCCTGCATCTCGACGCCTGGCGCAGGGTCCTGGACCGGGAAGAGCCGGATTACGCCCGCTAGCTCTCCTCTCGGGCGGTTGGCGGAAACTGGGGCAACCTTGCCCGCCGAACGGCAAACAGGCAAACCCTGTCTCCGATGGCCAGGGGTTCGGACCCCTGCTCCATGTGTTTGCGCGTAATCGCCGCGGGGGAGATGGAAGCCTTGCCCTGGAAGCACGATGCCGGGCTTTTCGAGGCCGTGGTGGAAGCGACAGGCGAAGCCATCCTGCTGGCCGATGTCGCCACCATGCCGCCCGGTCCGCGAATCGAGTATGTCAATCCCGCCTTCTGCCGGCTGGTCGGGCGGACGGCGCCGGATCTGGTCGGCGCCGCGCTCGATACGCTGCTGCGCCGCGCCGATGCGTCCCTGCGCGACGCTCTGGCGGCCGGCGAGGCATTCCGGAGCGATGTCGCGGGTTATCGTGACGATCACGAGACCTATGTCGCCGAGCTGGTGGTCTCCCCCGTGCGTGACGCGGAGGGGGCGCTGCGCCGTTGGCTTGTGCTGGGGCGCGACGTCACCGAGCAGCGGCGGGCGGAGGCTGCGATGCGCGAGGAAACGCGCATGCTGGAAATGCTGAACCGCACCGGTGCGCAACTCGCGGCCGAACTGGACCTGGAGAAGCTTGTCCAGGCGGTGACCGATGCTGGCACCGCCCTCTCCGGGGCCCGCTTCGGCGCCTTCTTCTATGCCGAAGGGGAGGGCGATGGGAGCCGGCTGAACCCCTATGTCCTCTCCGGCGCCACGCCCGGGGCCTTCGCGGCGCTGCCCATCCCCCGCTCCACTCCCCTCTTCGCGCCCACGCTGCGCGGAGACCCGATCATCCGCTCGGACGACATCACTCGCGATCCCCGCTATGGCAAGCGTGCGCCGCACAGTGGAATGCCGCCGGAGCACCTGCCGGTGCGCGACTATCTCGCCGCCCCCGTCGTCTCACGCTCCGGCGCTGTCCTGGGCACGCTGCTCTTTGGCCATCCCCAGCCCGGCATCTTCACCGAACAGTCTGAGCGGATCGTCGCCGGCATTGCCGGACAGGCGGCTGTCGCGATCGACAATGCCCGGCTCTATGCTGCCGTCCAGACCGAGATCGCCGAGCGGAAGCGTGTCGCGGAGCAGCAGGAGTTGCTGCTCCGGGAGCTGAACCACCGCGTCAACAACACCCTGGCCATTGTGCAGTCCCTCGCCTCCCAGAGCCTGCGTGGCGAGGGGACCGCTGAACAGCGGCTCGCCGCCTTCCAGCACCGGCTGCTCGCACTCGCCCGGACGCATGCGCTGCTGATGCGCCAGAACTGGACTGGAGCGCCGCTGCGCTCCCTGGTCGAGGCCGAGCTGACGCCTTACGGCGGACTCGCGGCGGGGCGGGCACGGATCGAGGGCGAGGACCTGCAGCTTCCGCCGGAAATCAGCGTGGTGATGGGCGTGGCGCTGCACGAACTGGCCGCCAATGCCGTTCGGCACGGCGCGCTCTCGGGACCACAGGGCGAGATCCGGGTCCACTGGCGGCGGGGACGGCAGGAGGGGGGGGCGGCTCTGGCTGTGCTGGGAGGAACATGGAGGGCGCCCGCTGCGCGGGCCGCCGAGCCACCAGGGCTTCGGCAGCCGCCTGCTTCAGAGCGGCCTTGCGCGGCAGCTCGGCGGCGAGGTGACGCTGCGCTTCACGACGGCTGGGCTGCGCTGCCGCATTGCCCTGCCACAGCCGGAATACGCCTAGCGCGCTGGCTTCTTTCCCCTGTGGATGCCGGAGTTGTGTGAAGGACGGTGTTGATCCCCCGCGGGTGCCGTGATGGCCTCCATCCCGTCCCAGAATGGGACATCCCGCACAGCAAGGAGGGATCGATGGCCATCAACTGGTCGATTCTTATTCCCGTCTCCGATGGCGTCGCCATCCCGACCTACGGCAACTACGGAGGGCCGGGCTATTCCAACGGTCAGGTGCTCGCCTCACCGGACCAGCCGGTGGACTATTCTGCACCGCCGGTGGACGCGCTGGATGCCCTGTTTCGCTTCCACGACATAGCCTACGACTCACCGAGCAACGAGGTGCGTGCCGAGGCCGATCTGGCGCTGATCCGCGGCATCGAGGGTCTCTCCCCCACCTCGCTCACGGGAGAGGAGAGCCTCTATGCCGGCGGCGCGATCCTGTTCGGGCTGACGCTGATCACTGAGGTCAACCATCACCCCGAGCTGCTGAGCCCACTGGACGTCTTTGCGGCGACCGGCACTGCGCTGCACGACATCCAGTACGGCCTCGCTCACCTGCAGCCAGACGACCAGGCGGCCTTGCAGAGCTGGCTGGTGAGCACCGGCGGCGCGGCGACGGAGCTGCTGTAGCTGCGGGAGGCGGCCCTCCGCGACCGGGCGAAGGCGCGCGCGGGCTGGCATCAGCCCGTCGCCGCTGCCGCCCCGCCTCCGCCGCGATACTCCCGGCCCAGCGGCTCAGCGCAGCCCGCATGGCAGGGCTCCAAGCCTTGGCGGTCGGCCAGGCGCACGTCATCTCCTGGCACGGACCCGGCGCGGTGATGGCGCGACCGGGCCGTCAAACCGGATGAGAGCATGGCACGCGCGACCCCGACGACGACCCCGGAACGGCCGGACCAACTCAGCACCTCCCTCCGGCGGAACATCCGCGCGCTGGAGCAGCGGCGGCAGCGTGAGGCGAGCAAGGCGAGCCTGGAGGAGCGGGTTGCCCAGACGATCACCGACTTCACCGGCAGCATGGTCTTCGTCTACCTGCACCTGGCGATCTATGGCGGGTGGATCCTGGCCAATCTGGGCTTCATCCCGGGCGTGCCGCGCTTCGATCCGTCCTTCGTCACCCTGGCGATGGCGGCCTCGGTGGAGGCGATCTTCCTCTCCACCTTCGTGCTGATCAGCCAGAACCGCATGGCCGCGGCGGCGGACAAGCGGGCCGAGCTGGACCTCCAGATCAGCCTGCTCTCCGAGCATGAGCTGACCAAGCTGACCCGCATCGTCTCGGCCATCGCCGAGCGCATGGATCTTGATATCGGGAAGGATTTCGACCTGGAGGAGATCAAGCGCGACGTGGCGCCCGAAGCGGTGCTGGACGAGATCGAAGCCACCCGGAAGGCCGATTGAAGCGGCCCGAAAGGCCGGCGGAGCGCGGCCCCGCCGGCCAGGCGCGTCAGACGCGCATCGGCATCAGCACGTAAAGCGCCTCCGGCTTCGCCGCATCGACCACCACGGTCGGCGCGGCGCCGTCGGCGAAGCGGAACTCCACCTTGTCGCTGATCTGATCGGTGATGTCGGCCAGGTAGCGCGCCTGGAAGCCGATCTCCAGCGGCGTGGAGCCGTAGGTGACGGCGCCGTTGTCCAGCTCTTCCTCCGCCTGGCCCTGGTCGGGGCTGCTGGCGGTGAGCGTCAGGCTATCGGGCTTCAGGCTCAGCTTCACCGGGCGCGAGCGCTCCGACGAGATGGCAGCCACGCGCGCCACCGCCTCGGCGAAGGCGCGCTTGTCCACCGTCATGACCTTGTCGTTGCCGCGCGGGATGACGCGCTCATACTCCGGGAAGGTGCCGTCGATCAGCTTGCTGGTCAGGTGCACGCCGCCGAAGGCGAAGCGGATCTTGGTGTCGGAGAGCTTCACCTCGACCGGCTCGCTGGTCTCGTCGGCCAGCTTGCGGATCTCGTTGACCGTCTTGCGCGGGACGATGACGCCCGGCATCCCCTCGGCGCCCTCCGGCAGCGGCTCCTCCACGCGGGCGAGGCGGTGGCCGTCGGTGGCAACGGCGCGCAGCACCTTCTGGCCATCCACCTCGGTGGCGTGAATGTAGATGCCGTTGAGGTAGTAGCGCGTCTCTTCGGTGGAGATGGCGAACTTGGTGCGGTCCACCAGCTCGCGCAGCATGGCCGGGGTGATGACGAAGCTGTGCGGCAGCTTGCCCTCGGTCATCGAGGGGAAGTCCTCCACCGGCAGCACCATCAGGCTGGTCGCGAAGCGGCCGGCGCGCAGCGCCAGTGGCGCGTCGCCGCCGGGATGGTCCAGCTCGACCTTGGCGCCATCCGGCAGCTTGCGGACGATCTCGTAGAGCGTCGCGGCCGGCGCCGTGGTGCGCCCGGCACGCGCGACGGTGACGTCCGGCACCGCCTCGACGATCGCGATCTCCATATCGGTCGCGGTCAGGGTCAGGGAGCCCTCCTGCGCCGCCATCATGACATTGGCCAGGATGGGGATGGTGTTCCGCCGCTCCACCACGCTCTGCACATGCGCGAGCGCCTTGAGCAGCACCGCCCGGTCCACCGTGAACTTCATGGCTTGAGCAACCCCCCGCGCGGAAGGGGCGCGCCGGCTGCGCGCCCGAAATCGAAGACTGAAAGAAAGTCGCCCTCTCTACCAGCCTGAAACTGGCCAGGAAAGGCGGCGGGCGGAACTCTCTGCGTGGCGGGGTGTTGAACCTCTGCCATGACCGAGAATCTCTCGCTGCCGCTGGAGGCCGCGCCCCCGGTCGCCCCCTGGGCGGCCGACCGTCCCGCTGTGCTGGGGGAGGGGCCGAAGGATGCCCTCCTGATGTTCGTCGGCGAGCAGCCGGGGGACGAGGAGGACCGCAAGGGCCGCCCCTTCGTCGGCCCCGCCGGCCGGCTGCTCGACCGCGCGCTGGCCGACGCAGGGGTGGACCGCGCCGCCTGCTACGTCACCAACGCCGTCAAGCACTTCAAATATGTGATGCGGGGCAAGCGGCGGCTGCACCAGTCCCCCGACGCCGGCGACATCAAGCTCTACCGGCCCTTCCTGCTGCAGGAGGTCGAGACGGTGAAGCCGCATCTGCTGGTGGCGCTCGGCGGCACCGCCACCCAGGCGCTGATGGGGCAGAAGCTGCCGCTGCTGAAGCTGCGCGGGCAGGTCTTCGAAGGGCCGGGGGAGCGGCCGGTGCTGCTCACCGTGCATCCGAGCTTCCTGCTCCGCCTGCCGGACCCGGCGCTGAAGGAGGCGGAATACGCCCGCTTCGTGCAGGAACTGGCCTTCGCCGGACAGGCGGCGAAGCAGGGTGCCCCCTCGCCGGGATAGAGGCCTACCCGCAGCAGCCCTCGCTCGAAGGCGGGCGCGCAATGGGTTTGTTCCAAGACCGCCATTTATTCCGTGCCGCCTGGGAGGAGCAGCGCCAGATCCTGGGGGAGATCCTGGCCACCCTCCGGGAGCAGAACATGTCCTCCCGGAAGGTATGAACGGGCGGTCCCTTCCGTCGCGTCAGGGTGCGTGCCGGTCCAACACCGCGTCCGGCAGCGCCATGACCCGCGTGGACCAGGTCCAGAGCAGCCAGCATTCCACCCGCCGGCCCGGGAAGACCTGTCGCAGCAGCGCGCGATAGGCCGCCATCTGCCGCAGATAGAGCGCCGGCACCTGCCCGACCTCTTCCGGCGGCGGGCGGTTGGTCTTGTAGTCCAGCACGACGATGCGGTCGGGGCGGATCAGCATGCGGTCCACCTGGCCCGCGAGCGGCTGTCCGTTCACCCGGCCGGCGATCGGCGCCTCGGCCAGCGCGTCCGGGCCGAAGACCTCCTCCAGATCCGGATGCTGCATCAGGCGCATCACCTCGGCCAGCGTGGTGGCGCGGTCGTTGGCGGAGAGGCCATGGCCCGGGCGGTCGAGGAAGCGCGCGGCGACCTCCGGCCGCTGCGCCGGCGGAAATTCCGGCAGGTGCTGCAGCAGGGCGTGGATCAGCCGCCCGCGGCGGAAGCGCTCGCCGGTCGGGTCGGCGCGGCCATGCGGGGCAGCGGTGGGGGTCTCCTCCTCGCCGGGCAGGGCGGAGGGCGAGAGGGCCAGCGCCTCGCTTTCCGGCGCGGCGGGGCGGCCGAGCCAGGGCGGCAGCGGCGCCGCCTCGGCCAGCGGGTCATGCGGCGCGTCGGGGCGGGGGGTGGCGGTCTGCGGGCAGGCGAAGCGGCGCAGCGGGCCGGTGAAGCTCGCGCTGGCCGGGCCGTTGAAGGCGGAGGGCTCGAAGGGAACTTCCTCGGCGCCGTCCAGCCGCGAGAAGCCCTGGGCGACGAGGTCGTACCAGCTTCCCGGCTTCGGCTCGCCCCAGGCACAGACCAGCAGCCGGTCCTCGGCGCGGGTGAGGGCCACGTAGAGCAGCCGGTTCTCCTCCGCCTCGCGCGCGGCGGTGTCGGCCTCCAGCAGCGCGTTCCAGGCGGGGGCGAAGAAGTCCTTGCGGCTGCGCGGCGCCCAGAAGGGCAAAGGCGGGTCGGATTCATCCCAGCGCACCGCCTTCTCGCCGCGCCCGCTGCCCACATCGGGGATGATGACGACGGGCGCCTGCAATCCCTTGGCGCCATGCGCCGTCATCAGCCGCACCGCATCGACGCCGGACTCCGCCTCGCGCTTCACCTCGGCGCCGCCGCGCCGCAGCCATTGCACGAAGCCCTGCAGGCTGGGCGGGTGGCGGCCCTCGAAGGTCAGCGCCGCGTTCAGCATCTCGTCCAGCGGGTCGGCCACGTCGGGGCCGAGCCGCTCCATGATGCGGGCGCGGCCGCCATACTCGCCCAGCACCTCGGCCAGCAGCGTGTGCGGGGTGACGAGGTCGGCGCGGTCGGCGAGGTCGGCCAGCCAGTCGGCGGCGTGGCCGAGGGCGGTGGCGCGGCCGCGATGCTCCAGCAGGCGCCACCAGAGCGGCTGGGTGCGGCCGCGCGCCAGGTCGCAGAGCTCGGTCTCGGAGATGCCACAGAGCGGGCTCTTCAGCACCGCCGCCAGTTGCAGGTCGTCCTCCGGCAGCAGCAGCACGTCGCAGAGGGCGAGCAGGTCCTGCACCGCGATCTGCTCGATCAGCCGCAGCCGGTCGAGCCCGCCCACCGCCACGCCACGCGCCTTCAGCGCCCGCACCAGCAGGCCGGAAAATCCGGTGCGCCGGCGCAGCAGCACCAGGATGTCGCCGGGGCGGATCTTGCGGCCGCCACGCGAGGGCAGCGTCTCCCGTGCCACCATCTGCGCGATGCGGGCGGCGAGCGCCTCGGCCATCTGCGCCTCGGCGTCGTTCTCCGCCACCGGCTCGTCCGGCACCTGCCAGGGCTCCAGCACGGCGGGGGCAGGCTTGGCCAGCGGCGGCCAGAGCTCGACCAGCCCCGCCTCGCCCTCGCGGTCGGCGCGGTGCTGCAGCACATGGCCCTCAGGCACCACGCCATGCCGCGCCGGCCCCTCGGCGAAGACAGCGTCCACCAGCGCCAGCACCGGCATGGTGGAGCGGAATGAGACGTTCAGCGGCACGGCGGCGAAATCCGCCCCCGCGGCGCGCACGGCGGAGGAGAAATGCTCCTCCCATCGCCCGAAGCCGGCCGCATCGGCGCCCTGGAAGCCGTAGATGGATTGCTTCTCGTCGCCCACCGCGAAGATGCTGCGGATGGTGTTCTCGTCCCGCGTCCCAGTACCGGCGAAGAACTCGCCGGCGAGCCGCGCGGCGATCTCCCACTGGTAGGGGTTGCTGTCCTGCGCCTCGTCGAGCAGCAGGTGATCCAGCCCGCCATCGAGCTTGTAGAGCACCCAGGCGCTGCCGGGGTCGTAGAGCAGGCCGCGCGCCGCCTGGATCAGGTCGTCGAAATCCACCGCGCCGATGCGGGCCTTGCGCGCCGTGTAGCCATCCAGCACCGGCTGTGCGAGGGCGAGCAGCGCCAGGCTGGCGGCGTGCAGGCGCCAAGCCTTGCGGCTTTCCTCGACCGCGTGGACGCGCTCGGCCTCCTCGGCCATCAGGGCCTGGGTTTCCTCGTGCCGGTCGCGCAGCCCCCCCTTGGTGGCGAGCGACTTGCGCGGCGTGCCCTCGGTGGCGGTGAGGAAGATCTCGGCCCAGTCCTCCCAGCGGGCGGCACGCGCCTCGTTCGGCAGGGCGATCCAGGCCTTCATGGCGGCGCCGCGGGCGCGGTCATTGGCGTTGCCGCTGCCGGCGAGCAGCCCGGCGGCGCGCACCATCTCCGTGCCGACCTCGGCGGCCGCCTCCGCGATGGCGCCCGCCTCGTCACCCGCCGGCGGCAGGCCGAGGCGGCGGCGCAGCACGGCATCGCAGCCGCGCAAGCCGCCGGCCTGGGCGATGGCGGTGCCGAGGCGGTCGCGCTCCTTCACCAGGGTGCGCAGCGTGTCGGCGAAGTCCTCTGCCGAGCCGAGCCCGGCGATGGCCTCGATCGCCTCGGGCGGCAGCCGGCCGGAGGCGAGCGCCGCCTCGCGGGCATCGGCCAGCATGGCGGCGGCCTCGGTCTCCTCGATCAGGGTGAACTGCGGCGGCAGCCCGGCCTCCAGCGGAAAGCCGCGCAGCAGCGACTGGCAGAAGGCATGGATGGTCGCGATCCGCATGCCACCGGGCAGTTCCAGCACCTCGGCAAAGAGGGCGCGGGCGCGGCGGCGCATCTCGTTGTCCGGCCGCTGGCCGGTCAGCGCCTCCAGCGAGGCGTCGAGGTCGGCATCCTCCGCCACGGCCCATTCGCCGAGGCGGCGGGCCAGGCGCGTGGCCATCTCGGCGGCGGCGGCCTTGGTGAAGGTGAGGCAAAGGATACGGCCCGGCTTCGCGCCGGGACGCAGCAGCAGGCGCAGCACGCGGTCAGTCAGCACCTTGGTCTTGCCGGAACCGGCCGAGGCGCCCACCCAGGCCGAGGCCAGTGGGTCCGAGGCGCGGCGCTGCGCGGCCTGGGCGGCGGCGCGGGGCGAAAGGGCGGTGCTGCTCATTCCGCTCATTCTAACGGAGCAGGCCGCCCGGCGCGACGGGCACATCTTTGTAAGAGGCGCGGCGCCTCGCGGACTTCCGGCCGAGGAAGAGGCATGTGGCGCCCCGGCCGCCGGCCATTCTCGGCCAGTGCGGCCGTCCCTCCGCTTTCCCGAAACATGCCGCGATTCGGCTTTCCTTCCGCGCCACCGGGCCGATGTGCGGCCGCCAGGAAAGGACCGTCTCCCGGGCGGTCGGGCGGGAGCATAACCTTCTGAGTCCGCGGGAAATTTTGCCAAACACGCCTATTTCGCCGGCGGATCGGGGCCGTTCAGGATGGGGGCATGAACACGCATCCCGCCTCGCCAAGCCTGTCCCGCCGCAGCCTGCTTCTCGCCTCCGCCGGCTTGCTCGCTGCCCCTGCCATCGCCCGGGCCGCCGCTCCCGCGCTGCGCGTCGGCAACCAGAAGGGCGGGCTTCGCTCGCTGCTGGAAGCCTCCGGCGCCGCGGAGGGCCTGCCCTACCCGATCGAATGGAGCGAGTTCCCCGCCGCCGCGCCGTTGCTGGAGGCGCTGAGCGCCGACGCGGTGGACGTGGGCACCATGGGCGACCTCGCCTTCCTCACCGTCTTCCAGGCCGGGGCGCCGCTACGCGCCTATGCCGCGACCCGCGCCGACCCGCGCTCGCAAGCCATCCTCGTGCGCGGGGATTCGCCCTTCCGCAGCCTCGCCGACCTGCGCGGCAAGCGCATCGCCGGCAATCGCGGGGGATGGGGGCACTTCCTGATCCGCGCCGCGTTGCAGCAGGCGGGCATGGCGCCGTCGGACATCGATCTCGCCTATCTCGGCCCCGCCGATGCGGCGCTCGCCTTCCGCTCCGGCGCGGTGGATGCCTGGGCGATCTGGGAGCCCTATGTCTCCATCGAGGTGACGCATTTCGGCGCCCGCGTGGTGCAGGACGGCACCGGGCTGACACCGACCATCAGCTTCCTGGCCGCGCACCGCAATGCGCTGCGCGACCGCCGCGACGCGCTGGCCGACCTGATGCGGCGGCAACGGGCCGGCTGGGCCTGGGCGGCGCAGCACATCCCGGACTACGCGGCCGTGAACAGCAAGCTGACGCGCCTGCCGGAGGCGGCGGTGCGCCGTGCCTTCGAGGTGCAGCGGACGAAGGCCATTCCGCTGGACGCGGCGGTGGTGGCCGAGTTGCAGCAGGCGGCGGACCGGTCGCTGGAATTCGGCCTGATCCGCGAGAAGCTGGACGTCACGCAGGCGCTGGACACCGGCTTCCCGCTGGAGGTGGCGGGCTAACGAACAAGTCGAGGGGGCCGGGGACGCCGTTGCCTCCCCGGCGGCGCGTCAACTTTCCTCGGCGCTGCCCCATTCGGCGAGGCGTGCCAGATGGTCGTGCTCGGTGCGCTGTGGTCGCCGGCGCGGATGGGGGCGGGAGATGAAGCGCCGCCGGCCGAGCAGGAAGCCGCGCACCAGTTCCACCGTGTTGTCCAGCGCATCGGCGGCCAGCGCGCCGGGATCGGCCTTCACCGGCTGCACCTCGCCCGGCGTGCTGCCGCCGGTCAGCCGCCAGTGCGCCAGGGCCGAGACGGCGTGCGGATCGAGATCCTTGAAGCCACCGGCCTCGGCGATCGCCGCCTCCAGCGCCATCTGCGGCGCGCGGCCGTCCATGATCTCCTTGGTGGTGGGCGGCGTGCCGGTCTTGTAGTCGATCAGGGCGAGGCTGCCGTCGGCCAGCTCGTCGATGCGGTCGGCGCGCACCTTCAGGCGCACCTGGCCCTCAGCGATGTCGAGCTGGCCGGGCACCTCGGCATGGCGGCGGCGGATGCGGTGGCCGGCCTGCGCGGCCTCCTCCAGCGCCACCACGAAGTCGCCGATGCGCCGCAGGCGCGGGCGCCAGAAGGCGAGCAGGCCGGGGCGGGCGGCGGCCTCCTCCAGCGCGTGCGCGGCGGCATCCTCGAACCACTCGCGGGCGGTGGCGAGGCCGGGCCAGACGCCCGGCGCGGCGGCGAGGCGGCGGGTCCAGCCGGCCAGCGCCTGGTGCACCACCTGGCCGTAGTCCGAGGCGCCCACCTCAGCGTCCAGCGGCTCGAAGGGGATCAGGCGCAGCACGTGGCGGGCGTAGAAGCCGTAGGGGTCGGCCATCAGGTCGGCCACCTCGGTGACGCTGATCTCGCGCGGCCGGTTCTCCACCGGCGGCGAGGGGGCGGGACGGGGGCAGGGGCGCACCACCTCGGGGATGTCGAGCCGGGCCGCCCAGCCGGCGGCGGGGCTGCGCGGCAGGGCCAGCCCCTGGCCGTCCGCCCTGCGCTGGCCGGCCAGGAAGGTCTCCAGGCGCGTCAGCCAGCGCGAAGGCACGGTCGGCGCACCGGCGCGCTTGCGGGCGCGGGAGAGCACAACGCGCGGCGCCGAGGCGGCAAGGAGAAGAAAATCGGCGGCGACGCGGCCGATCCGCGCCTCCGGCTCCGGCAGGCCGAAATCGGCGCGCATCGGGCGGCTCATCCAGGGGCCGGGATCGGTGGCGTGCGGCCAGACGCCTTCCTCCAGGCTGCCCAGCACGGCGAGGTCGAAATCCTGCAGCCGCGCCTCCAGCAGACCGAGGATGGCGATGCGCGGATGGTGCTGCCCCTCCCGCCCACGGCCCATGCGGACGCTCGGCGCCACCGGCCCGGCCAGCAGGGAGTCGAAGAGGGCGGGCCAGACGGCCGGGCTCATCGGCGGCAGGGCACGCAGCGCGGGCGGCAGGCTGGCGAGATGCACGGCCAGCGGCTCGCCCTCCTCGCCGGCATAGAGTCGCAGGCCGCCCGGCCGCTCGCGCGTGGTGGCGAGGCGTTCGGCGGCGTCGAGATGCGCCTCCAGCAGGTCGGCGGGCGGCAGGGCAGGGCTGTGCGGCAGCTCGGCGAAGCCGTCCAGGGCGCGCTCCAGCGCCTCGATCAGCTGCATCACCTGGTTGAGCAGCGCGGCGTCCTTCTCTCGGCGGAAGGCCTCGGCGACGCGGGCGCGCAGACCGGGCAGGCCGGGGGCGGGGCGGGGACCGCGCAGGGCGCGGCGCTCCAGCAGGCGCACCGCCTCCATCCATTCGGCGCGCGCCATGCCGCCGGCCGAGAGCGGGTGCTTCAGCAGGCCCAGCAGCGGCACGGGCGCGAAGCCCTCGGCCACCGCCTGGGCGATCAGGCGCAGGAAGGCGCCGGTCGGCGTCTCGCCCAGCGGCTGGCCGGCGGAATCATCGGCCAGGACGCCATGCCGCATCAGCTCGGCGGCGACGCGGCGACCGAGATCGCGGTCCGGCGTGATCAGCGCGGCGCGGGCACCGGGATGCTCCAGCGCCTCGCGCAGCAGCAGGGCGATGGCGACGGCCTCCGCCTGCACGTCCGGCGCGTCGAGATAGGAGAGGCCCTTCAGCGCCGGCAGCCAGTGGTCCGGCCGCTTGTTCAACCAGGCATCCACGCCGTCGGCGGGGCGCAGCGAGCAGGAGATCAGCTCGGCGCGCCGCTCCAGCGAGGGCTGGCCGGCGCCGTTGCCGGGCCAGGGGCGCAGGTCGGCCGGGGTGGCGTCCATCGCCGAGAGCAGCCGCACCTGGCCGGAGAGCGGATGGGTCGGGCTGCGGCCGATGGCCTCCCACAGCTCGGCCGACTTCACCTCGCCCGGGCCGTGCAGCACCACCGCGCCGTTCTTCATGCGGGCGACCACGCGCAGCAGGTCGGCGGCGGCGGGGATGGTGCCGCCCGCGCCGATGCCGGCGGCGATGACGGGGTGCTCGGGGGGGTGCTTCTTCCAGAGCGCGGCCTGGGCCCGCAGCGCAGCGACGCGGCGTGGGCCGATATCCATTAGCCCTTCCTCCTTCAGCCAGGCTTCCCAGGCATCCAGCACGCCGCGCAGGAAGGTCAGCGTCACCTGCCAGTGGACCGCGAACTCCTCCGGCACCAGCGAGGAGAGCTTGCCGTCATCCACGCCTTCGAGCGCCACCTCGTCCATCAGCTCGGCCAGCGCGGTGGCGAGGCCCCAGGCCTGCTCGGGCGAGTTGGGGCCGCCGTAGCGGGAGGGCAGGCGCATGACCATCTCGGTCAGCACCGCCTGGCGCCGGGAAGGGTCCACCGCCGGCGGCAGGTCGAGCAGGGTGGGGAGCGCCAGCTCGTCCGCCTCCTCGGTGGAAAGGCCGGTCAGCGCCCGCATGCGCGGCAGCAGCAGGGTCTGGTGGCCAGCGGTGCGCAGGAAGGCCTCGCGCAGGGCGAGGGCCGAGCGGCGCGTGGGCAGCAGGATGGTGACGCGCGAGAGGGCCAGGGGATCGTCCAGCCCCACCCAGCCGAGCACGCCCTCAGCAAGGGTTGGCAGGAACGGCAGATGCGCCGGGATCTCGTAAAGCCGCATGCTGGCGCCCTCTCGGAAAGCCCTCAGGATAAGGCGGCGGGCAGGGGATGCCAAACAAACGCGGAGGGGGGATGGCCGGCGCGTCTGGTTTTTGATAATGCGAACTATTCTTAGTTTAGTGATTCGGTGCGGCCTCCGATGGCCGCGCCCAGCCCAGGACCGCCCGATGCCCGATCCTTCCCCGCGCTGCCGCTCCGTCCGGCTCGCCGCCTGGCTCCTTGGCGCCACCGCCCTGGTGCCGGCGCTTCCGGCCTTCGCCCAGGATGCCGCGCCGGCGGAGGCCATGGTGCTGCCCGAGGTGAACGTCATGGGGCGCGGGGAGAGTGCGCTCGATCCGGTGCGGGGCTATGTCGCCAACCAGGAGATCACCGGCAGCAAGACCGACACGCCGCTGATCGAGAACGCGCAGGCCATCTCCGTGCTGCCGCGTGACCTGATCGACGCGCGCCAGGCGCAGACGCTGGGCGAGGCGCTGCGCTACACGGCGGGCGCCCGCACCGAGAACTACGGCACGGATTCCCGCACCGACTGGTTCCAGCTGCGCGGGTTCAACGCGCAGGACAACGGCATCTTCCTCAATGGGCTGCGCTACAACACCGGCTATGCCGGCAGCGTCTTCGACACCTACGGGCTGGAGCGCTACGAGGTGCTGCGCGGGCCGACCTCGGTGCTCTACGGGCAGATCGCGCCGGGCGGCCTCGTCAACATGGTGCAGCGCCGGCCGACCGATTTCGCCAATGGCGAGGTGCGGCTGACCGCCGGCAGCTATGGCCGCCTGCAGGCGCAGGGCTACAGCAGCGGGCCACTGACGGCCGACGGCAAGTGGCTCTACGGCATCACCGGCCTGCTGCGCGACAGCGACACCAATGTGGACCACACCGAGGACGACCGCGTCTTCATCGCGCCCACGCTGACCTTCCGTCCGGACGACAATACCAGCCTGACGCTGCTGACCTACTATCAGCGCGACCGCACCTCGGGGAACCAGTTCCTGCCTTATGACGGCACGGTGGTGCCGACGCCTTTCGGCCGCATCAGCCGCGACCGCTTCACCGGCGAGCCGGATTTCGACCGCTTCAACCGCACGCAGTACGGCGTGGGCTACGAGCTGGCGCACCGCTTCAGCGATGTCTGGTCGGTGCAGCAGAACCTGCGCTACAGCCATACCGGCATCGACTGGGACCAGGTCTACGGCACCGGCCTCGCGGCGGATGGGCGCACGCTGAACCGCTACGGCTACCGCGTGGGGCTCGACGTCAACACCTTCCAGGTGGACAACCAGGTGAAGGCCGAGTTCACCACCGGCCCGCTGCGCCACACCGTGCTCGGCGGCTTCGACTACTCGCAGATCTTCTATCGCAACGCGCAGGCCTTCGCGCCGGCCACCGGGCTCGACCTGTTCCAGCCGGTCTATGGCAGCCCGGTGCCCGACCTCAGCACGCCGAACTCCTTCGCACGGCAGGTGACGACGCAATACGGCCTCTACGCGCAGGACCAGATCCATTTCGGCCGCTTCGTGCTGACCACCGGCATCCGTCAGGACTGGGCGCTGGCCGATGTCGAGGACCGCGTCGCCGGCACTACCCGCGAGCAGAACGACAGCGCCTTCACCTGGCGCGCCGGGCTGGTCTATGTCGCGGACAGTGGCCTCGCGCCCTATGTCTCCTATGCCCGCTCCTTCCAGCCGCAGATCGGCGTCGATCTGCGCGGCAACTCCTACGACCCGCTGGAGGGTGAGCAGTACGAGATCGGCCTGAAGTTCCAGCCGCGCGGCATCAACAGCTTCATCCAGCTCGCCGCCTTCCATCTGACACAGAAGAACACCCTGACCGCCGACCCTGCCGGCGGCGCCTTCGACCAGATCGCCGTCGGCGAGATCCGCGTGCGCGGCGTGGAGCTGGAGGGGCTGGCGGATCTCGCCAACGGCCTCAGCCTGATCGGCTCCGCCACCTTCCTCGATCCCGAGATCACCCAGAGCAACACGCCGGGCGAGGAGGGTCATCGCCCCAGCGGCGTGCCGAAGACGACGGCCGGCCTCTATGCCGACTACCGCTTCATCCGCTTCTCCGGTCCGCTCTCCGGGCTCGGCATCGGCGCGGGCGTGCGGTTCGTCGGCAACACCGCGGCCACCAACACCGGCGGCGCGGTGGTGCCCTCCGTCACGCTGTTCGATGCCGGCATCCGCTACGACCTGTCGAAGCTGAGCGATTCGATGCGCGGTCTGGAACTGGCGGTGAACGGCAGCAACCTGTTCGACACGCGCTATGTCGGCCGCTGCTCGACCGAGACGAGCTGCTTCTACGGCAACCGGCTGAACGTGCTGGGCAGCGTGAGCTACCGCTGGTGAGTGGGGCAGGGGCCGGGGCATCGCTTCCGGCCCCCGGTCCGCATCACCGCATGCTTCCGTATCACCACATGCTGGTGCGCGCCCGCTCCGGCCATTCCCGGTCGTAGGCCTCTCCGCCAACGCGGCCCGCGCTCATCCCGGCCAGGATCTGCCCCGGTGTCGGCAGGTTGGCCGGGTCCACCTGACTTTCCACCTTCCACAACCCGGCGCGGATGATCGCGCGGGCGCATTGGAAGTAGATCTCGCCCACCTCGATCACCATCACCGTGCGGGGCGGCTTGCCCTCCACCGCGAGGGAGGCGAGCAGTTCCGGGTCGGCCTCCAGATGGGCGCGGCCGTTCACCCGCAGCGCGTTGCCGCTGCCGGGAATCAGGAACATCAGCGCCACGCGCGGATCGCGCACGACGTTGCGGAGGCTGTCGATGCGGTTGTTGCCGCGCCGGTCGGGCAGCAGCAGGGTGCGCGCGTCCCGCACCCGCACCACCTGCCCACGGTCTCCGCGCGGCGAGCAGTCCAGCCCCTCCGGCCCAACGGTGGCGAGCGCGACGAAGGGCGCGGCCTCGATGATGCGCCGGTACTCCGGGGTGACGTGGTCGGCGACCTTGGCGGTGGAGGCTTCGCCCACCGCCTCCAGGGCGCCGTAAATGGTTTCCAGTTCCTCGATGGTACGGATGACGGCCATGCCGGGGCTTTTCCTCTCTGCGCGACGCTTGTGGGAGCTTCCCTCAGGCCGGAGGGCCTTCGCCACGCTGCCGGTTTAGACCGCGGCGCGCAGCCCGACCACGCGGTTGTTCCATGGCCGCGACGCGCTCTGGCGGAAGCTGGCCCGCCGGTCGGTTCACGCGCCGCAAAGGCAGCACGCGCTTACCCCAGGGCGGTCGGGCAGATGCTCGTCAGAGGCGCAACCGGAAACTGACAGGACAGGGAGGGGGAGAGCTCATTCCCCTGATCCGGTTTCGTCCCGCAGCAGCGCGGCCAGTCGGTGCATGATGGCGGCGGTGGCGCCCCAGACATAGTGCCGGGCGTGTGGCCAGACGTAGAAGCTGCGCCGCTGGCCCCGCCAGATCGCGGTGCGGGTTTCCGGCAGCGCGGGGTCGAGCAGGGGCGCCAACTCGTATTCAAAGGCCAGTTCCACCTCGTCGGGCGCCGGGACCAGGTTCAGCGGCGGCTCCACAAGGGCCAGGATGGGCGTGATGTGGAAGCCCGTGCCGGTGACATGGCCGGGCAGGCGGCCCAGCACCTCCGGCAGGCGCGGGTCGAGCCCGATCTCCTCCGCCGCCTCGCGCAACGCGGCCTGTTCCGGGGTCTCACCCGGCTCGATGCGGCCACCGGGAAAGGCGACCTGCCCGGCATGGCTGGAAAGGCTGGAGGCCCGCAGCGTCAGCAGCAAAGTGGGGACGGGGTGCAGCACCACCGGGACCAGCACCGCCGAGGCGATGCCCTCCGGCGCTCCGGATTGCGGCACCTCCGGCCAGAGGCGGCCGGGGTCCGCGAGGCGTCGCCGGACCTCGGCCGCATCCAGGGCCGGGGCCAGCGGGACGGGGAGGGTGGTCACTCGGCGGCGGCGTTGGTGATGCGGGACTCGGCCGGGACCTCGTCGATCGGGAAGAAGACGCCCTCGCTCCAGACGCCAAGCACCTCGCGGCCCGCCACCGTCTCCGGCTCAGCCAGTGCCACCAGCTCGTAGAAGACGGCGCGGTTGATGCGCGCCTCCAGCCCCGGGCGCACCATCAGATAGGGGCGCGGCTCGCGCGAGCGCGGGTCGATGGCAACGCGGATCGGATGGTCGGCATCGGCGGTGACCATCTCGTCCAGGTTGGTGCGGAAGGTCAGGCACTGGCGGCCCTCGCAGCGGCGCCAGAACACTTCCACGGCGATGAAGGGCGCATCCTCGACGGTGATGCGGCCCCGCTCGGCCGGGGTTTCCAGCCAGTAGCTGCCGTCCGGCTCGCGCTGCAGCACGGAGGCGAAGAGGCAGACCAGCTCCTTCCGGCCGATCGGACTGCCCCGGTAGTGCCAGGTGCCGTCCTTGGCGATGCGCATATCCAGCGCGCCGCAATCGTGCTTCGGTCGCCCGCCCGGCCCATTGGCCTTTCGGAGGGGCGGCTGCGCGGCGGGCCGCCCGCACGCTGTGCCGGAATGTTTCAATGCTTCGTCCATGCGCCCGACGGGCATTAGGCTTCCCCCTTCGGCTGCATCGCGTCCCGCGCTGGCCATCGGCTGGCACATCACGAAACCGGCAGGCTGGCCAGGATGGGCCGGCTTCCAATATCCAGGACCTATATAAGGAGGCGCACTGGTATGGTTGAAGTGGTGGACCCCACCGATCCGAACATCCTGCTCTCGGAAGTCGAGGCGCTGGGCGACCGGCTGGCCCGCGTCCGTGAGGCGGTGGGGCGCGTCATCTTCGGCCAGGCCGAGGTTGTGGAGCAGGTGCTGATCACCATCCTCTCCGGCGGCCATGTCCTGCTGGTGGGTGTGCCCGGCCTGGGCAAGACCAAGCTGGTCGAGACCCTGGGTACCGTGCTCGGGCTGGACGAGAGCCGTGTGCAGTTCACCCCCGACCTGATGCCGGCTGACATCCTTGGCAGCGAGGTGCTGGAGGAGGGCGCGGACGGCCGCCGCGCCTTCCGCTTCATCAAGGGGCCGGTCTTCTGCCAGCTCCTGATGGCCGATGAGATCAACCGGGCCTCCCCTCGCACGCAGTCGGCGTTGCTGCAGGCCATGCAGGAGCGCAAGGTGGCTATCGCCGGCACGGTGCACCCGCTGCCCGCGCCCTTTCACGTCCTCGCGACCCAGAACCCCATCGAGCAGGAAGGCACCTATCCGCTGCCGGAGGCGCAGCTCGACCGTTTCCTGCTGGAGGTTGAGGTCACCTATCCCGACGAGGCGGCCGAGCGCGCCATGCTGCTGGCCACCACGGGCGCCAGCGAGGCACGCCCGGTGCAGGCCATGACGGGGCGGGAGCTGATGGCGGCGCAGGCGCTGATCCGCCGCATCCCCGTCTCCTCCAGCGTGCTGGACGCCATCCTGTCCCTGGTGCGCGGCGCCCGGCCGGAAACCGGCAGCCTCCCTGCCGTGCGGCAGCATCTGGCCTGGGGGCCGGGGCCCAGGGCGGCGCAGGCGCTGATGCTGGCCGCCCGCGCCCGTGCCGTGCTGGACCGACGCCTGGCACCGAGTGTCGAAGATGTGATTGCCCTGGCCGAGCCGGTGCTCCGGCATCGCATGGCGCTGAACTTCGCCGCCCGCGCCGATGGGGTGAAGCTTGCGGAGGTGATCGGCGCGCTGAAGGCCAGCCTTGGCTGAGGCCGCCGCGCCACCCCCCGCCACCGCCGCCCTCCGTGCCGAGGCGCTGGGTGGGCGGCTGCCGCCCCTGGTAGTCGCCGCCGAGCGGGTCGCCGCCACCGTGATGCAGGGGGTGCATGGCCGCCGCCGCGCCGGCCAGGGCGATGCCTTCTGGCAGTTCCGGCCCTATCTCGCCGGCGACGCCACCAACCGCATCGACTGGCGGCAGAGCGCCAAGTCCGACCGCCTCTTCGTGCGAGAGACGGAATGGGAGGCGGCCCAGACGGTGGCGCTCTGGCGCGAGGCGGGGCCAACCATGCGCTGGCGCGGCGGCCCGGACCGGCCGGAGAAGCGCGAGCGGGCGGAGTTGCTGCTGCTGGCGCTGGCCTCGCTGCTGCTGCGCGGCGGCGAGCGGGTGCGGCTGCTGGGCGGCGCGCGCCGGGCCTTTGCCGGGCGTGGCGCTCTGGCAGCGACGGCGGAGGCGCTGGCCCGGCACGACACGCCCCCCATGGATGAAAGCCTGCCGCGCCACGCGCGCCTGGTGCTGTTCAGCGACTTCCTGGCGCCGCTCCCTGAGATTCAGGGGGTGGTGGCGGCGCTGGCCGGGCGGGGTGTGCGCGGTCATCTCCTCCAGGTGCTGGACCCGGCGGAGGAAACCCTGCCCTATACCGGCCGGGTGCGCTTCGAGGGCCTTGTTGAGGCCGAACAACCGCTCCTGCTGCCTCGCGTCGAGGGTGTGCGGGCCTTGTATGCGGAAAGGCTGGCGGCGCATCGGGCGGGGCTTTCCGCCATTGCCGGCGCGGTCGGCTGGTCCTTCGCCACCCACCGGACCGACGCGCCGCCGGAAGCGGCGCTGCTGGCGCTCTGGCAGGCGCTGGCCCCTGGCTGAGCAAGAGGACGCCATGGCATTATGATGAGCCTGGGCCCGATCGGCTTTGTCGCCCCCTGGCTGCTGCTGGCCCTGCCGGCGCTTCCCCTGATCTGGTGGCTGCTGCGCGTGACCCCGCCGGCGCCGCGGCGGCAGGCCTTCCCCGCCTTGCGCCTGCTGCGCGACCTGCCGGCGCCCGAGGAAACCCCCGCCCGCACGCCCTGGTGGCTGTTGCTGCTGCGCCTCGCCGCGGCGGCACTCATCATCCTTGGGCTGGCCCGGCCGGTCTGGGCGCCCGGCGCCTCGGCGGGCGGCGACGGGCCGTTGCTGCTGGTGATGGACGACGGCTGGCCGAGCGCCGCCGACTGGCCGGCCCGCACCGCCGCGGCTCAGGCCGCGCTGGAGGCCGCCGCCCGCGAAGGCCGCGCCGCCGCGCTGCTGACCACCGCGCCGCCCGAGAATGGCGAAACACCGCGTCCCATCGCATTGCTGCCGGCCGGAGAGCTGCGCGCCCGCCTCGCCGCCCTGCGGCCCAAGCCCTGGGCGCCTGACCGCGCCGCCGCGCTGGCTGCGCTCACGCCCTGGCGGCAGGCGAACCCGGGCGGCTTCACGAGCCTCTATCTGGTCGATGGCGTCGAGCATGAGGCGGAGGGCGACGGCTTCTCGCCTCTGGCCCAGGCGCTGGCCGATGCCGGCCCGCTCACCCTGGCTCGCGCCGAGGGGCGCCCGGCGCGCCTGCTGCTGCCCCCGAAGGCTGAGGCCGACCGGTTGCAGGTGGCTCTGCGCCAGACCTCCGGCACCATCGCGAGTGAGGCCGCCGTGCTGGCCCGGACCGGCGATGGCCGTGCCCTGGCCCGCGCCGCCATCCCGCTGCCGGCCGGCGCCACCTCGGGCGAGGCGACGCTCGACCTGCCGCTGGAGATCCGCAACCAAATCACCCGGCTGGAGATCGAGAACGAGGAGACCGCCGGCGCGGCCGTGCTGCTGGACGAGCGCTTCCGCCGCCGCCCTGTCGGGATGGTTGGCCCGGCGGAGCAGGGGGCGGATACCCCGCTGCTCGGTCCGCTCTACTATCTGGACCGCGCCCTCTCACCCTATGCGGAGCTGCGGCGCGGCAATGTCGAGCAGCTCCTGCAGCGGCAACTTGCCGTGCTGGTTCTGTCCGACCGTCCGGTGGCGGAGGGGCGGGAACGCGAGACGCTGGCCCGCTGGGTGGATCAGGGAGGCACGCTGGTCCGCTTCGCCGGGCCGCGCCTGGCGGAGAACCCGGATCCGCTGTTGCCGGTGCGGCTGCGCGGCGGCGAGCGCCGGCTGGGCGGTGCCCTTTCCTGGGAGCAGCCGCAGCGGCTTGCTCCCTTCGCCGACAACTCCCCCTTCGCCGGGCTGGTGGCGCCCGCGGAGGTCACCATTTCCACCCAGGTCCTGGCCGAGCCAGGGCCGCAGCTCTCCGAGCGGACCTGGGCGCGGCTGGCCGACGGCACGCCACTGGTGACGGCGGAGGCGCGCGGCGCCGGCCGCATCGTGCTGTTCCATGTCACCGCCAACACGGAGTGGTCCAGCCTGCCGCTCTCCGGCCTGTTCATCGACATGCTGCGCCGCGTGGTGGCGCTTTCCTCCGGGGTCGCCGGGGCGGAGGGCGAGACGCCGCTGGCGCCGCTGGAAACCATGGACGGCTTTGGGCGCCTTGGCCCCGCGCCGGGCGGCGTCGGCGCCATTCCGGCCAACCGCGTCGCCGAGACGCGCCCGGGCCCGCGCCACCCGCCGGGCTGGTACGGCGTGCCGGGTGAGGGTGGCGAGCGCCGCGCCCTGAACCTCTCGGCCACGCTGCCGGCACCGCGACCGATCGCGGCCCCGCCGGCCGGAGCCGCGATCCAGGTGATCGGCGGCGTGCCCGGCGAGCGCGACCTTGGCCCCTGGCTGCTCGGCGCGGCGCTGCTGCTGCTGGCGTTGGACCTGCTGCTCTCGCTGGTACAGCGCGGCCTGCTTGGGCGCCCGGCGCGGCTGGCGGCGGTGCTGCTGCCGTTGCTGCTGCTCGCCGCTCCGGCGGCGCAGGCCCAGCCCGGCGACGCGGCCTCGCCGGAGGCCATGGCCCTGACCACCCGCATCGGCTACGTGCCGAGCGGCGACCCGGTGGTGGATGAGGCGGTGCGGCAGGGGCTGCTCGGCCTGTCGGATTACGTCAACCGCCGCACCGCTGCGGCGCTGGGAGAGCCGGTGCTGGTGCGGCCGGGGGAGGATGATCTTTCCCCCCTGCCGCTGCTCTACTGGGCGGTCACCGCCTCCAGCCCTGATCTCCAACCTGAGGCCCGCAGCGCGCTGAACGACTACATGCGCCAGGGCGGCATCATCCTGTTCGACACGCGCGACGAAGGCTCGGGCGAGGGCTTCGCGCCGGGTGCGCCCGAGGCGCTGCAGCGGCTGACACGCGGCCTTGCCATCCCGCCGCTGGCGCCGGTGCCGCCGGAGCATGTTCTGACCCGCGCCTTCTACCTGCTGCCGCCCGAACTGCCCGGCCGCTTCTCCGGAGGGCAGGTCTGGGTCTCGCGCGAGGAGGACCGGGCGAATGACAGCGTCAGCCCGGTGATCATCGGCGGGCATGACTGGGCCGGCGCCTGGGCGGTGGATGGGCGGGGGAACAACCCCTATGCCGTCATTCCCGGCGGCGCGCGGCAGCGCACCCTGGCCTACCGCTTCGGGGTCAACCTCGTGATGTACGCGCTGACCGGCAACTACAAGGGCGATCAGGTGCACGTGCCGGCCATTCTGGAAAGGCTGGGGAATTGAGAGGGGCGCTGCCCCTCAGTTTTTGCTTGCCTCAAGCGCCGGCGCCGCCTCTGGCGGCTTGGCTGCGCGGCACTGGCCGCGGCGCCCGTTCGGGCGCTCAGCCGGCAAAGCCGGCTGCGATTTGCAGCCTGATGGTTTCTGGAATTCCCCTCTGTTGGCGGGGTCCGGGGGGACACTATACCCCCGGCTGGGGTTCCAAGGGGGCGGCGCCCTCTTGGCCCCGGCCCGCCCTGGAGCGCTGACCGATGCGACAGGTCATTTCCGGCCTCGACTTTGCCCCGATCCTGCCGCTCTGGCTGCTGGTGGCTCTGGCCGTGCTCGCGGTGCTGGCCCTGGTGCCGGCGCTGTGGCGGCGGGCGCGCGGCGTTGGCTGGCGGGCATTGTCCTTCCTCGTGCTGCTGCTGGCGCTCTCCAACCCGCGCCTTGTCGAGGAGACGCGTGAAACCCGGCCGGACATCGCCCTGCTGGTGCAGGACCGCAGCGATTCCGCCCGCATCGGCCCGCGCGCCGCGCAGCTTGACGCCGCCCGGGCCGCCATCGAGCAGCAGGCCGCCCGCTTCCCCGACCTGGAGCTGCGCAGCATCGACGTGCCGGAGAGCGGCCGCCAGGGTACCCGGCTCTTCACCGCCATCGACCGTGCGCTGGCCGACATTCCCCGCTCCCGACTGGCCGGGGTCATCGCGCTGACCGACGGCCAGGCGCATGACGTGCCGGCGCAGCCCTCCTTTGCCGCGCCGCTGCATCTGCTGCTGCCCGGCCAGCCCGGCGAGGTGGACCGGCGCATCCGCGTCATCGAGGCGCCGGGCTATGGCATCGTCGGCCGCACGGTCGATCTGCGGGTGGCGGTGGAGGATCTCGGCGCCAAGGAGACCGGCGGCGCGGTGCGCCTTACCCTGCGGCGGGACGGCGCGCCGCCGCGCGTGGAAAGCGTGCCGATCGGGCGGGAGCACCGCATCACGCTCCCTGTCGAGCGCGGGGGCCCGAGCGTGGTCGAGCTGACCGCCGAGGCGCGGCCGGGCGAGGTTTCCACCCTCAACAACCGTGCCGTGGTGACGGTGAACGGCGTGCGGGATCGGCTCCGGGTGCTGCTGGTCTCCGGCGAGCCGCATTCCGGCGAGCGAACCTGGCGCCGGCTGCTGAAGGCCGACCCCAATGTGGACCTCGTCCACTTCACCATCCTGCGCCCGCCGGAGAAGGACGACCTGACGCCGCTGAACGAGCTGGCGCTGATCGCCTTCCCTGTGCGCGAGCTGTTCCAGGTGAAGCTGCGCGAGTTCGACCTGATCGTCTTCGACCGCTTCAGCAATCGCGGCATCCTGCCCGCTCTCTATCTGCGCAACATCGCGGACTACGTGCAGAGCGGGGGCGCCCTGCTGCTCTCGGTCGGGCCCGAGTTCATCGGCTCCTCCAGCCTGGCGGCGACACCGCTGTCCAGCGTGCTGCCGGCACGGCCGCTCTCCGGACCCGCGGCGGTGGCGGAGGGGCCGTTCCGGCCGCGCGTCACGGATGTCGGCGGGCGGCACCCGGTCACCCAGGGGCTGGAGGGGGCCAATAGTGGCAATGGCGAGCCGAAATGGGGCCGCTGGTACCGCCATCTCCGCGCCACGCCGCAGAGCGGGCTGACCGTGATGGACAGCGGCGACGGCTCCCCCCTGCTGCAGCTCGACCGCGTGGGGGAGGGGCGCGTGGCGCTGCTGCTCTCCGACCAGATCTGGCTCTGGTCGCGCGGGCATGACGGGGGCGGCCCCCAGGCCGAGCTGCTGCGCCGTGCCGCGCATTGGCTGATGAAGGAGCCGGAGCTGGAGGAGGAGGACCTCGTCGCCACCATCGAGGGCGGCACGCTGAAGGTTGTGCGCCGCAGCGTGGAGGCGGGACCACCGCCGCAGATCACCATCACCGCGCCGGATGGCAGCGTGATCCGTGCCCCGGCCGAGCCGGCGGGCGGCGGGCGCTCGGTGCTGGAGCGGCCGGCAGGCCAGCCCGGCGTCTGGCAGGTCAGCGATGGGCGGCGCACCGCCTTTGCCGCCGCAGCAGCGACCAATCCGCTGGAGGTAGCGGATTTGCGGGCGGATACCGCGCCAACCGAGGCGGTGGTGCGCGCCTCCGCCGGCAGCGTGCACTGGCTGGGCACGGGGGCGCAGCCCGACCTGCCGGAGCTGCGCCGGGTGGCGCTGGATCGTGACGCTGCCGGCAGCCGCTGGATCGGGCTGCGGCGCAACCAGGACCATCTCGTGACTGGGGTCGCTGCGTTGCCCCTGCTGCCACCCTGGCTGGCGCTGCCGCTTGTGCTCGGGCTTGCGCTGGTGGCCTGGCGGCGGGAAGGGCGCTGACAAACGCCCCTTTGCCGCCACGTTCCTGGCTTCCTATCTAAGAAACGGAGGAGTGCCGGATGCGCCGCCTGATTCTCGCCTTGCCCGTGGTGCTGGCCGCCTGTGCGACGGGGCCGACCCTGTCGCAGCGCCTCTCCACCTTCGTCGGCCAGCGCGAGGGCGATCTGGTGGCTGGCCTCGGCGTACCAGTCCGCACCTATGACGCGGATGGGCGCCGCTTCCTCCAATTCGAGCAGTTGCGGACGGTGATGATCCCCGGCGATCCCTGGCCCTATGGCTATTATGGCGTCTGGCGGCCCTGGGCCGTGCCTTCGAGCTATGCCGTCGAGCGCTGCGACATCACCTTCGTTCTGCGGGCTGGGCTGGTGGAAAGCTTCAGCCTACGTGGCGAGGGATGCTACTGACGCCGCTGGTTGGGCGCTTCGCCCCGGCCCGGAAATGCTCTAGAGAGGCTGCCATGCGCCATCTCCCTTCCGTCCCGCTTCCCGCCCTGCTCGCCGGCCTGCTGGTCGCGGCCCTGCCGGCCCTGCCGGCAGCGGCGCAGATGCTGAACGGGCCCATGACGCCGGACACCCCGGCCGCGCCCGCCGTCAAAGAGCCACCGGCTCTGCCCGGGCTGGCCGGCCGTGCTCCCGCCGCGCCCATCCCTGCTGAGCCGGGGAAGAACCTCGGTCCCAACGAAGCGCTCTTCGACGCCATCAACCGTGGCGACATGGCCGCGGCGCGGGATGCCATGGCGCGCGGGGCGGACCTGAACGCGCGCAACGTCCTGGGCCTGACGCCACTTGAATCCTCGGTGGACCAGGGGCGGCGCGACATCACCTTCTTCCTGCTCTCCAGCCGCCCCACCGTCGTCACCAGCGTTGAGCCTTCCGCTCCGGCACCGCGCCCCGCGCCGCCGGCGGCGGCGCGCAACGTGCCGCTGACGGCGCCACCGCCCACGGCCCTGCGGAGCGCGGCTCCGGCGCCTGGCGGCCGGGAACCCGCCGCTCGTCCGGCGCCCAGGACCACCTATGCTACGTCCGGGACGGCGGATGGCGGCGCGCCGCGTCCGGACAAGGGCTTCCTCGGCTTCGACGCGAGCCGGCCCGGCAACTAGAACCATTCGGCCGGGATGGCGGCGGTCTCCTCCGCCATCCCCGCCGTGCCAGGGCTGCGGGCGCCGGCGCAACTTTTCCCCTTCCTGAGGCTTGCTTTGGCAAGCCCCGCGGCACCACCAGGGGCAGCGGAGGAGGACCGGATGAATGCCCTCGCCACGCGCGCGCCGCTTGATGCTCTGGACCGGTCTGCCGCTACTGGCCGTCCTGCTGCTGGTGCTGTTCTGGTCCTGGGCCTGGTTCATCCCGCTGGTGGAGCGTCAGGCCAGCGCGGCGCTGGGGCGCCCGGTGCATGTCGGCGGGCTGGACGTGCATCTCGGCCGCGTTCCCGAGGTGGTGCTGACCGATCTGCGCGTCGATAATCCTGAGGGTTATCCGGCCGATCCGCCTTTCGCCGCCGTGCCGCGGCTGAGCCTGCGGGTGGATGCCTGGGCCTTCCTGCGCCACCGGCAGATCATCATTCCCGCGATCACGCTTGAGCGGCCGACGGTACAACTGATTGCCCGCGCGGAGGGCGAGAACAACTACACCTTCCCCTTCGGCCAGACCGAGGGAAATGCCCCCGCGGAGCCTGGACCACAGCCGCAGATCGGCGCGCTGCACATCGAGAAGGGGCAGGTGCATGCCAGTCTCGCCCAGCTCGGGGCCGAGATGCGGGTGGATGTCGAGACGCAGGACCCGCCTGACGCGCCGTCACAGCTGCACGCCAAGGCCAGCGGCACCTATGCGAAGCAGCCGATCACCGCCGAGTTGTTCGGTGGCGCCGTGCTTTCGCTGCGGGAGGCCGACAATCCCTGGCCGGTGCGGCTGGATCTCGCCAATGGACCGACGCAGGTGAAGCTGGAAGGCACGGTGCAGGACCCGCTGCACCTGGCCGGGGCGGATCTGCGACTTGCCCTGCGCGGACCGGACCTGGCGCTGCTCTCGCCCCTGACCGGGGTGGTCGTGCCGGCGACGCCGCCTTACCGCCTCTCTGGCAAGCTGGACTATGCCGATGGGCAGGTTCGCTTCACCGGGATGGAAGGGGCGATGGGCCATAGCGACATCGCCGGGGACGTGGCGGTGGAACCGCGCGGCACCCGCCCGGTGGTCCGCGCGACGCTGCGCTCCCGCCGGGTGGATCTTGAGGACCTCGCCGGATTCATCGGCGGCACGCCGGAGGATAAGCCGAAGCCGCGCCGGGCCAGCAACCGCGTGCTGCCCGATACGCCGGTGAACCTGCCCCGCCTGCGCGCCGCCGACGTGCACCTGACCTATGACGCCGGACAGATCCGCGGCCGTGCCATGCCGCTCGACAACATGCATGTGAAGCTCGACATCGTGGACGGCGCCATCGCGCTGCACCCGCTGGGCTTCGGGGTGGGCAAGGGGCGCATCGACGGCGATTTCGACTTCACGCCGGTCGAAAGCGGCGGGCTGAAGGCGAAGGGCGACGTCAAGTTCCGGCAGGTGGACCTCTCGCGGCTGATGGGCGCCACGCCGCTGGGCGAGGGGCAGGGCGGCATCGGCGGCGCGGCGCGCATCGAGACCCAGGGTCGCACGCTGGCCGAGATGCTGGGCCGCAGCGATGGCGGCCTGACGCTCGCGATGGCCGGCGGCAACCTCTCGGCCCTGCTGGTGGACCTCTCCGGCGTTCAGATCGGCAATGCCGTCCTCTCCGCGCTCGGCCTGCCGGCACGCACGCGGGTACAGTGCTTCGTGGCCGATATGGGCCTGCGCAAGGGCGTGCTGTCCACCAAGACCGTGCTGCTCGACACCGAGGATTCGCTGATCAGCGGCATGGGGGATATCGACCTCGGCGAGGAGCGGCTGAACTACACGCTGCGCACCGAGGCCAAGCATTTCACCGTCGGCTCGCTGCCGACCGACATCCTGCTGCGCGGCACCTTCGCCAATCCCGCCGTCCGGCCTGAGCTGGTGGAGCTGGGCGCGCGCGCCGGCGCGGCGGTCGGGCTTGGTATCATCGCCCTGCCGCTGGCCATCCTGCCCACCATCCAGTTCGGCATCGGCGAGGACAACCGCTGCGAGGGACTGGTCCGCCGGGGGCGCTGAGGCCTCACCCGGCGCGCAGGTGCTCCTGCAGGCGCGGCATCAGCTCGACCAGGTTGCAGGGCTTGTGCCGGGCATCGAGCTGGAAGCGCAGGATGTCGTCCCAGCCATCCTTCACCGCACCGGTCGAGCCGGGGAGGGCGAACAGATAGGTGCCGCCGGCCACGCCCCCCAGCGCGCGGGACTGGATCGTGGAGGTGCCGATCTTCTGGTAGCTCAGCATGCGGAACAGCTCGCCGAAGCCTTCGATCTGCTTTTCCAGCACGCGCGCGAAGGCTTCAGGCGTCACGTCGCGTCCGGTGATGCCGGTGCCGCCGGTGGTGATGCCGACATCCACCTCCGGATCGGCCACCCAGGCGCGCAGCACGGCCTCGATGGCCTCTGGCTCGTCCCGCACGATCTGCCGGGAGTGCAGCCGGTGGCCGGCGGCCTCGATCCGCTGGGCCAGGGTCTGGCCGGAGCGGTCGCTGGCGAGGTCGCGCGTGTCGGACACCGTCAGGACGGCGATGGAGACCGGCACGAAGCGCAGGGACTCGTCGATCGGCATGGCAGATCCTTTCCGCGGGCAGGGAAGGATGTAGCGGGCCGGGCGGAGGAATTGAATTCCCCCCATCCTGCCCCGCCCGCGTCATCCCCCTTCGGCCAGGCGGGTGCAGTTGCGGCCCGCGCGCTTGGCGGCATAGAGCGCGGCATCGGCGGCGGAAATCATCGTCTCGGCCTTGGCGCCCACCTCCTGGCCGGCGATGCCGGCGCTGAAGGTGACGGAGAAACGGCTCTGCTCCGTGTCGAAGGCGAGCGCGGAGAAGCGCGCGCGGACCTGGTCGATCACCGTCTGCGCCGCTTCCGGAGCAGTGCCGAGCAGCAGGACGGCGAACTCCTCGCCGCCGTAGCGGCCGATCACGTCGGTCCGCCGCAGCCGCTTCTGCAGGCTGCGCGCCAGGCTGCGGATCACCCGGTCGCCCATCAGGTGGCCGTGTCGGTCGTTGATCTGCTTGAAATGGTCGAGGTCGAGCAGCGCCAGGCTCAGCGCCGAGCCGTCGCGCCGGCTGCGGTCGATCTCCAGCGCCAGGCGCTCCTTGAAGCGGGCGTGGTTGAGCAGGCCGGTGAGGCTGTCGGACTCCATCACCGCGCGCAGCGCCCGGGCGCGCTCGGCACGCAGCCGCACCAGCGTCACCAGCCGGCCGAGATCCACCGGCTTGGGGATGAAGTCGTCGCCCCCCAGCCGCCGCGCCAGGAGCTGGCGCGCCGTGTCCTGCTCGGCCGAGAGGAACAGCACCGGCAGCGACAGGTGCCGCCGCGTCTGGCGGATGACGCGCGCCAGCTCGATGCCGTCGATGCCGGGCATCTGCAGGTCCATCACGATCAGGTCCGGCGTGGTGGCGGTGATGGCCTCCAGGGTGCGCCCGGGCTCGGAGAGGGCGGTGGCCTGCATCCCCGCCTGGCGCAGCGCCATGGCATAGGCCTCGGCCAGCAGCGGGTCGTCATCCACGATCAGGATCGAGGCGTGGCTCTCCGTCCGCGCGCCGGCGAACTGGTCCAGCCAGTCGGCCAGTTCGTTGTTCTCCAGCGGCTTCGGCACCACCGCCTCGACCCCGGCGCGGGCGGCCGCAAGCCGCGCCTGGAATCCGGTATCCTTGCTCAGCAGGATGAGCGGGCAGCGGCCGGCCAGATGACGGCAGACGGCGAGAAAGTCGGGCAGCGCGTCATCGATCACGGCCGCGACCAGACTGCCTTTCGGCAGTGCCTCCGGAGCTTCATCCCCGGCGCCGCGCACCGCATAGCCCAGGCTGGTCAGCAGGGCCTGCAGCCCTGCCTGGTCGGCAGCCGGGGCGCAGAGCAGCACCGGCTCGCCCGCCTCGGCCGGTGGCGCGGTGGGGGAGGGCTCGACCACGGCCGGATGGCTGCCGCCGGCTTCCCAGGCAGCGCCCAGGGCGGCGACGAGCTGCTCAGCCTGATGCAGCCGCTCGCTATCCGGCTCCGGGCTTTCGCTGAGCCCGCGCAGGAGCAGTTCCAGCGGCGCCGCGGCGGCCGAGATGGCGGGCAGCCCGAAGGTGCCGCCCGCCCCTGCCAGCTGATGCGCGGCCAATGACAACTCGGCCACGCCGGCGCGCACCGCGGCGTCCCAGGGGCGGCGGGTGAGCGCTTCCCAAAGGGCGGTGAGGTCGCGCACGCGCCCACCGAGACGCCGGATGCCGTCGGCGCGCAGGCGGTGCATTGCCGCATGAAGCTCGGCCTCGGGCGCCAGCATCTCAGTCATGGCGCTTCGCCCAGATCTGGCGGACGCTGGCGGAGAGGGTCATCGGATCGAAGGGCTTCGAGATGACGTCGAGGCTGCCAAGCTCGCGGTAACGCGTGATTTCCTGCGGCTGCACCTTGGCGGTCATGAAGACCGCCGGCACCTCGGCCATGCTGGGCAAGCTGCGCAACCGCTCCAGCGTGGTGGGCCCATCCATTCCCGGCATCATCACGTCGAGCAGGATGAGCTGCGGCGCGAAGCCCTCCGCGCGCGCCAGCGCCTCCTCGCCCGAAGCGCAGGCTTCCACCGTGAAGCCGCCGACCGCCTTCAGCGCGAAGCTGGCGACAGTGCGGATGTCACTGTCGTCCTCGACGTAGAGGATGCGTGTCAGCGCGCTCTCGCTCACAGGGCGGTTTCCTTCTGGCCGGCGGGAGGCGATGCCTCGATGAGGTGGCGGATGGTGTCGTGCAGCAGGCGGTTCTCGGTGCGGCTCTTCACCAGGGTGGCGGCGGCATGGCGGGTCATGCGCGCATCGGCATCGCTGGCGGAGAAGATCAGCACCGGCGGGGAGGGGCGCAACGCCTGGATGTCGGGCAGCAGGTCGAAGCCGCTGCCGTCGGGCAGGCCAAGGTCGATGATCACCAGGGCGAAGCGCGTCCCCCCCGCCAGCGCCGCCCGCGCCTCGGCGAGACTGCGCGCCGGTTGCATCCGCGCCTCGTCGCCCATCACGGCGGAGACGACATGGCGGATGTCGTCATCATCCTCCACATGCAGGACGAGGGCGGAGCCGTCCTCGGCGCTGGCGCCGGCGCGCAGCGCGTGATGCAGCGCCTCGCGGAGCCGCCCCTGGTCGATGGGCTTGTCCAGCCAGTCCACCACGCCCATCACGTCGCCGCTCAAGGCCCGCCGCCGCTGGTCGGCGATGGCGGAGACGACCACGACGGGCAATCCGCGCCCCTCGGGCCGCTGGCGCAGCCGGCGCAGCAGCGAGAGCCCGTCCTCGTCCGGCAGCATCAGGTCCAGCGTCAGCGCGTCGAAGCGCTGGCGGCCGAGCTGCGCGAAGGCTTCGGCCGCATTGTGCGCGACCTGCCCCTCCCAGCCGTGCTGGGCGAGCATCATCTGCAGCAGGCGAGCGACGTCGGCATCGTCCTCCACGATCAGCACGCGGCGCGCCTGGCCGGGCGCCACCGGCTGGGCGGGCAGGCGCTCGACCAGCCGGGGCAGCGAGAAATGGAAGCAGGTGCCGCCGCCCGCCGCGTCCTCGAAGCCGATCGTGCCGGCATGGTGCTCCACGATGGCGCGGCTGATGGCGAGGCCGAGGCCGGTGCCGCCCTTCTGCCGCACGTCGCTGGAATCCGCCTGGGCGAAGCGCTGGAAGATGCGGTCGCGGAAGGCCTCGGGGATACCAGGCCCGTGGTCGCGCACACGGAAGGTGGCGCTGCCGGCATTCACCGCCAGGCTGACCTCCACCACGCCGCCGCGCGGCGAGAACTTCGCCGCGTTGGAGAGCAGGTTCGCCAGCACCTGCTGGATGCGCATGGCGTCGGCATAGACCTCGGCATCGGCTTCCGGGTCCCCGGCCGTCTCCAGGCGCAGGCCGAACTGCCCGGCATAGGCGCGGTTGGCTTCAACCGCCTGCTCCAGCAACTGCCGCGCCGAGATCCGCTCGCGCCGGAACTCCAGCCGACCGGCCTCCATCTTCTCGATGTCGAGGATGTCGTTGACCAGCATGACCAGCCGTTCGGCGTTCTTGTGCGCGATGCCGAGCAGTTCGCTTGCCGGTTCCGGCAGCGCGCCGGCCGCGCCCCCGGTGACCAGGCCGAGCGCGGCGCGGATCGAGGTCAGCGGCGTGCGCAGCTCATGGCTGACGGTGGAGACGAACTCGTTCTTCATCGCATCCAGGCGCCGCCGCTCCGTCACGTCGCGCAGCACGCAGACGCAGCCGCGCTCGCCTTCCTGCTCATAGCGGCCGATGGACAGCTCGGCCGGGAAGATGCTGCCATCCGCGCGGTGCGCCTCCACCTCGCGTTGCGGCTGGCCAAAGGCAGGGATGAAGGCCCGGACGGGCTGGCCGATGACGTCGGCCAGCGGCAGGCCGAACTGCTCGGCCGCGGCGGCGTTGGCGAGCTGCACCTGATCTGAGTCGCTCAGCAGCAGGATCGGGTCGCGCGCGTGGTCGAGGATGGACTGCAGACGGCTGCGGTTCTCCGCGAGGGCGGCATTCACCGCCTCCGTCGCGCGCTTCGACTCCTCCAGCACGGTGTAGCGTTCCGCATTGCTCTGCCGGTACCGGTGCATCCCCCAGAGGGCGGCGAGCGCGAAGAGGACGGCGGCGCCGAAGGTCACCGGCATGATGGCCCGGGCCTGCCGCACACGCAGGGTGTAGGCATGGTTGGAGGCGCTGAGATCGGCGCGCTCCCAGGCGATCATCTGATCGGTCAGCCGCAGCAGGCGCATGCGCTCGGCGCCGGCCTCGCGGAGCAGGAGCAACAGGTCCACCGCATCGCCACGTCCGGCGAACTGGAGGGTTTGATCCAATCGGGTCAGCATGGCGCCGATGTTGTGCCGCAACTGCGGCAGCAGACTCTGCTGCTGCGCATCATCCTGCGCCGCTACCTCCAATGCCGCCAGGTCGGCGTTGATGCGCGCGCGCGTCGCCACCATGATGTGTCGGTAGGGCTCCGGCGTGCCGAGCAGCACCAGGTTGCGCGCCGCCATCACCTCATGGACGTCGCTGCGCAGTTCCAGCAGGCTCGCCATGATGGCGTAGCTGGTATTCACCGCGGCGCGCTGCTCGCGCGTATCATCGAGGATGCGCAGGGTGAAGGCGCCGCCTCCGAGGAACAGCAGCAGGACGGTGGCGGTGGCGGCGAGCGTGACAAGGCCGGTCCGGCGGAGCGGGCTGACCATACGGCGGCGATCCTTGCGAGGCCGAAGAGGGCGTCGGGGAGCCCGGCACGGCAATGGTTGTGCCGGCAAATTGCCGCCTAGGTAGAGCGTGTGCAACCACGGTCTTTTTTGTGCCGGGTCTCGCGGATTGGAACGCCTCGCCCGGCCGGCTCCTGGCGGAAGCTGGCCGGGTGGAGGGCGTCAGCGCGCGGCGGTGCGGGTACTGCCGCTGATCAGCGGCGGCTGTTCCGCCAGTTCCAGCGGCGGGCTGCCGAAGCGCGGGAACTCGCCGCTCGCCAGCGCATCGAGGCTGGGCGCGGGCAGGCCCAGGCGGCTGGCATAGATCCAGGTATAGGTGAGCACGCGCTGCACAAAGGCCCGCGTCTCGTCCACCGGAATGGACTCGACGAACAGGAAAGGATCGTCCTGATGGCGGAGGTTCGGCGCCCAGCGGGCGACGTTGCCGGGGCCGTTGTTGTAGGCGGCCAGCAGGCGGATGAGGTCGCCGTCCACCACCTCGCGCGCCGTCAGGTGGTGCAGGTAACGCTGCGCCAGCTCCAGCGAGAAGGAGGGATCGTGCAGGCGCTTCAGCCCGCCCGAGCCGCGCAGGCTGGGATCACCGACGATGTAGGCGGCGGTGGCGGGCATGATCTGCATCAGGCCGCGCGCGCCGGAGGGCGAGACCGCCTTCGGGTCGAAGCGGGATTCCTGCAGCGCCAGCGCGTAGAGCAGCGCCGGGTTGGCGCGGAAGCCGGAGAGCGGCTCCAGACGCGGCAGCGGGAAGCGGTCGTAGTCGCGCGGACGCCCGTCGGCGGTCTGCACCAGGGCGGCCACCTGCGAGGCGAGGTCGGTCATGCCCGCCTCGCGCGCCACCGCCAGCATGCCGCGCAGCACGCCGGGATTGCCCTGCGCAATCGGCCAGAGGGCGCGCAACTCCTGCTCCGCCAGCTCGCGCTGGCCGATCTGCAGCAGCGCCAGGGCGCGCCAGCCGGCGGCGGTCTCCGCCAGGGCGGCGCCCTCGGCGGTGCCGGCCAGGTCGCGCTCCCAGGCGAAGCCGGGGGCGAGGCCGAGCACGCGGCGCGCGACCAGCCCGTAGAAGGTGCGCGGCTCCTGCGCCGCCTGGAGCATCCAGGGCACGTAGAGCTGCGGCCGGCGGGTGCGGATGGCGGCGCGCGCCGTCCAGAAGGCGGCGGCGGCACGCAGGGCGGGGGCCGCCACATCGGCGCGGGCCGCGCTCTCAAAGGCGGTCAGCGCGCGGTCGGGCCGGCCGCTGCCCCAGGCCGCCAGGCCGGCGACGAAGGCGGGATGCGCGAGCTGCGGGTGCTGCTTGGCGGCCTCGGAGGCGATGCGCCAGGCTTCCTCGTCACGGCCGCGCTGGAAGGCGGCCTGGGCGACCTCGCCGCGCAGCAGCGCCGCATAGCTGCCGCTGGCGCCCTGGGCGATGGCGGCGAGGGCGCCGTCCAGGTCGCCATCGGCGGCGCGGCCACGCACGAGGCGGTCCAGGCGGGCATCGCGGCTGACGCCGCGCGCCGGTGGCTCGCGCTCCTCCGGCACCACATCGGCCTCGGCGGAGAGGGATTCGTCCGGCGGCGCGGGCGGGTAGGGCGCGTTGCGCGGCAGGCGGCCGCGCAGCATCGCATGGACGGCGCGCGCCTCCGGGTGGTCCGGATACTCGGCGAGCCAGCCATACAGCTCCTCGACCGAGGGCTCGGGTGCGCCAGGCCGCTGCCAGCGGGTGGCCAGCACATGGCCCATCAGCCGCCGGTCATCCAGTCGCTCCGCCTCCTGCGCGGCGGCGGCGAAGTCGCCGCGCTTCTGCAGCGCGAAGATGCGGGTCAGCCGTGCCGCGTCGGACGGGGCTAGGGGTTGCGGAAGGCCCGCCACACCTCCGGGGAGGCTAGGGCGGGGCATGTTCATTGCCCGCTCGAGGGGGGCGGTCTCTCCGGCCCGTTGCGCCATGGCCGGAACCTGAGCCCCGACACACAGCGACGCCGCCCATCCCAGGCCGAGCGCCAGGGCGGGTGGACGAAGGGCCATGGTGCAGATCGCTCGCATGGCCCGCTTGCCGTTAACGGTCTCGTTAGCGGGGGGCAACTGTAAATGCGGTCCAAATCGCGTTTCAAGGGAGGAAACCCTGCTCTCCCATGATCGTGAGTTGAAAAATGTGATCGATTTTCCGTGATTCAGGTGGGCGCGGCTGAAACTTCACCGGAGAGGGTGCGGCGCAGCAGCAGCAGGTCGGCCCAGGAGTCGCGCTTGGCTGCCGGATTGCGGAGCAGATAGGCCGGATGCCAGGTGGGCAGCGCCGGCAACCCGCCGGCTTCCAGCGGCAGGCTGTGCCACCGGCCGCGCAGCCGGGTGATGCCCTCCCGCGCGCTCAGCAAGGCCTTGGCCGAGACGCCGCCGAGCAGCAGCACGTGGCGCGGGCGGATGAGAGCGATGTGGCGCTGCACCATTGGCAGGAAGAGGGCGATCTCGGCGTCGGTCGGCGTGCGGTTGCCGGGTGGCCGCCAGGGCAGGATGTTGGTGATGTAGAAGGCGCGGGACGGATCCTCGGCGGTGCGGTCGAGGCCGATACTGGCCAGCATCCGGTCCAGCAACTGGCCGGACTGGCCGACGAAGGGGCGGCCCAGCCGGTCCTCGTCCGCTCCCGGCGCCTCGCCGATCAGCATCAGTCCCGAATCCGGGTTGCCATCGGCGAAGACCAAGTTGGTGGCGGTGTCGCGCAGGGGGGTGTCCACCTCGCGCATCGCCTCGCGCAGCGCGGCGAGATCCTGCGCGCCAGCGGCCAATGCGGCAGCGTTGCGTGCGGCGGGGGCGAGCGGGGCAACCAGCGGAAGGGCGGCGCCGCGGCGGCCTGTGGCAGCACGGCGCGCGGGTTCGGCGGGGGGCGGTGCCGGAGGAGCGGGGGGCAGGGCGGCCAGCCGGTCCAGCGGCGCCTCGGCCAGCGCCTCGTCGGCGCCCCAGTCCAGCTGCAGCCGCAGCGCGGCCAGCAGGGCGGCGGGATCGTCCGGGTCGGGCGCGGCGGTGTTCATCTCAGCGTCGCATATCGGCCGTCGGCGGGGTTCCGCGCAACCCGTGATCGGTCTAAGGCATGGCCACGGGACCAAGGGAGAAAGGCGTGACCGAACGCGAGAGCATGGAGTTTGACGTCCTGGTCGTGGGCGCCGGCCCCGCCGGGCTGGCGGCGGCCATCCGGCTGAAGCAACTCTCGCCGGAGGCGGCGGTCTGCGTCGTCGAGAAGGGTTCGGAGGTCGGCGCGCATATCCTCTCCGGCGCGGTGCTGGAGCCGCGCGCGCTGGACGAGCTGCTGCCCGACTGGCGGGAGGACCCGCCGGCACTTGCCACCCCCGCTGGCGAGGACAGCTTCATGTTCCTCACCGCCAGCAAGGCGTACAAGCTGCCGACCCCGCCGCAGATGAACAACCACGGCAACTACGTGGTCTCGCTGGGCAATGTCTGCCGCTGGCTGGCGGCCAAGGCCGAGGCGCTGGGCGTCGAGATCTATCCGGGCTTCGCCGCCTCCGAGGCGATTGTCGAGGATGGGGTGGTGAAGGGCGTCGTCGCCGGCGTCATGGGGATCACCCGCGAGGGCGAGGAGGGGCCGAACTACCAGCCCGGCATGGAGCTGCGCGCCCGCTACACGCTCTTCGGCGAGGGCTGCCGCGGCTCGCTGGCCAAGAAGCTCCAGGAGCAGTTCAACCTGCGGGAGGGCGTGCAGCCGCAGACCTATGCGCTCGGCATCAAGGAGCTGTGGGAGATCCCGAAGGAGCGCCACACGCCCGGCAAGGTCTGGCACAGCGTCGGCTGGCCGCTGTCCACCGACACCTATGGCGGCTCCTGGCTCTACATGCTCGGCGAGAACCTGGTCTCGGTCGGCTTCGTGGTGGGGCTGGACTATCCGAACACCTGGCTCTCCCCCTTCGACGAGATGCAGCGCTTCAAGACCCATCCGGAGGTCCGCAAGATCCTGGAGGGCGGAAAGCGCATCGCCTATGGCGCGCGGGCGCTGAGCGAGGGCGGCTTCCAGTCCATTCCGAAGCTGCTCTTCCCCGGCGGCGTGCTGATCGGCGACAGCGCCGGCTTCCTGAACGTGCCGAAGATCAAGGGCACGCACACCGCGATGAAGAGCGGCATGCTGGCCGCCGAGGCCGCCGCCGCCGCCCTGGCCGACGAGGCCGCCGGGCCGGTGCTGGATCGCTATCCTGAGATGGTGCGCGGGAGCTGGCTCTGGGAGGAGCTTTCGGGGGTGCGCAACATCCGCCCGGGCTTCGCCAAGTGGGGCTTCTGGGGCGGCATGCTGAACGCGGCGCTCGACACCTATGTCTTCCGCGGCAAGGCTCCCTGGACGCTGCCCAACCATGCCGACCACACCGCCACCAAGCCGGCCGACCAGTCCCCGAAGATCGAGTATCCCCGGCCGGACGGAAAGCTGACCTTCGACCGACTCTCCTCGGTGTTCCTCTCCAACACCAACCATGAGGAGGACCAGCCGGCGCACCTGAAGCTCAAGGACCCGGCGAAGTGGCGACCGGTGAACTGGGAGACCTACCGCGCGCCCGAGGCCCGCTATTGCCCGGCGGCCGTCTATGAGGCGGTGGGCGCCGACGAAGGCGAGCCGCGGCTGGTGATCAACGCGCAGAACTGCGTGCACTGCAAGACCTGCGACATCAAGGACCCCTCGCAGAACATCGACTGGTGCACGCCGGAGGGCGGCGGCGGGCCGAACTATATCGGCGGCATGTAGCGCCATCTCCGGATGGCGGGCGACGCAACGTAACGGTGCCGCGGCACCGCACAGAAGCGTTTCCCGCCGCCGGGGAAAAGCTCTAGGCTTGGCAGCATGGTCATGCTGCTTGTCCCCCCGCGTCGCTTCGCCCTGCTGGCTGCGGCCCTGCTTGCCGGCTGCGCGGCGGGCGGGGCGGCCGATGCCGGCCCCGGCGGCTTTTCCTCCTCTCGGCCCAGTGCCTTTGGCGCCTATCTCGCCGGCCGGTTCGCGGCGGCGGAGACGGATACCCGCACCGCTGCCGATGAACTACTGGAGGCGCTGCGCCTGGCCCCCAACGAGCCGGAGGTGCTGACGCGCGCCTTCCTGGCCGCGGTGATGGATGGCCGGCCTGACGCGGTGCGACTGGCGCACCGTCTGCCGCAGAGCGAGCTTGCCATCATGCTGCTGGCGGGAGCTGACGGGATGGCCGGGCGCTGGGAGCGCGCCGAGGCCCGCCTGCGCGAGTTGCCGCGCAACGGCGCCGCGCAGGTGCTGCAGCCGCTGTTGCTGGCCTGGGCCCAGGCCGGACGCGGCGCGACCGACACCGCTCTCGCCACCTTGCGCCCGCAGATGGAAGGTGGCCGCCTGCGCGGCCTCGCTGCCCTGCACGGCGCCATGATCGCCGATATCGCCAACCGGCCGGCGGAGGCCGAGCGGCTCGCCCGCCTCGCGCTTTCCGAGAGTTCGGAGGCCAATCTGCGGATGCTGCAGATCATCGCCGGCATCTTCGAGCGCGCCGGCAAGTCGGCCGATGCGGCGCGGCTGCTCGATGCGGTGGCCCTGGGCGGCGATGACTTCGCGCTGCTCGGTAATCCGGAGATGCGGCAACGCCTGCTGCGTCGGCGTGCCGTGGCCTCAGCGGTGGAAGGCATGGCGGAGGCGGAACTGGCCCTGGCCGGCGCCCTTCGCGGCCAGGGAGCGCCGGAGCTGACGCTGTTGCTCTCCCGCCTTGCCCTGCGCCTGCGGCCTGACTTCACTCCCGCACTGCTGATCGCCGCCGACTCCCTGGCCGAGGAGGCGCACCCTGCGGCTGCGCTCGATCTCCTGCGCAAGGTGTCGGAGGATGACCCGCTGGCGCCGGTGGTGATGCTGCGCAGGGCCTCGCTGCTGGACCGGATGGACCGGCCGGAGGAGGCCATCTCGACGCTGCGCGCGCTGGCGCAGGCGCAGCCCGACGCCGTGCAGCCGCAGGCCCGGCTGGGCGACCTGTTGCGCCGGCGCAGCCGCTTCCCCGAGGCGGCGGAAGCCTATACCGCCGCGATTGGCCGCGTTGGCGCGCCGCAGGCTGGGCATTGGCCTTTGTTCTACGCCCGTGGCATCGCCCTGGAGCGCAGCGGCAACTGGACGGCCGCCGAGGCCGATTTCCGCCGCGCCCTGCAACTTTCCCCTGACCAGCCCTACGTCCTGAACTATCTCGGCTATACCTGGGTGGAGCACGGCGCCAACCTTCCCGAGGCGCGGCGGATGCTGGAGCGCGCCGCCGAGTTGCGCCCGCAGGACGGCAACATCGCCGACAGCCTGGGCTGGGCGCTGTTCAAGCTGAACGACCTGTCCAACGCCACCCGCTGGCTGGAGAAGGCGGCGGAGCTGGAGCCGCGCAACAGCGTCATCAACGACCATCTGGGTGATGCCTATTGGGCCGATGGCCGCGAGCGCGAGGCCCGCTTCCAGTGGCGGCGGGCGCTGTCGCTGGAGCCGGAGCCCGGCGACGCCCCGCGCATCTCCGCCAAGCTGCGCGACGGCCTGCCCGGAACCTCCCGTGCCGCCCTGCCGCAGTGATGGGTGACGCGCCGGAACTGGCGGAGGCGGCGCCCGCCAAGGTCAACCTGCATCTGCATGTCGTCGGCCGCCGCGCCGATGGCTACCACCTGCTCGATAGCCTGGCTGTCTTTGCGGGCGCTGCCGATCAGTTGCGCTACCGCCCCGGTGGCGACCTGGCGCTGCACCTGGACGGGCCGGAGGCCGGCGCCCTCGCTGCCGAGCCGGACAACCTGGTGCTGCGCGCCGCCCGCCTGCTGGCGGAAGCCGCCGGTCTGGCCCCGCATGGCACGTTGCGGCTGACCAAGGTGCTGCCGGTGGCCTCAGGCATTGGCGGTGGCTCGGCCGATGCCGCCGCGGCGCTGCGCCTGCTGGACCGCGCCTGGGGACTGGGATGGGGAACGGGCCGCCTGGTTCCGCTTGCCGCCCGCCTGGGTGCTGATGTGCCAGTCTGCCTCGACAGCCAGGCCGCGCGGATGGGCGGGGTTGGCGAGTTGCTCACGCCAGCGCCCGCTCTGCCGAGAGCAGGGCTGGTGCTCGCCAATCCCCGCATTCCGCTGGCGACTCCAGCCGTGTTTCGGGCCCGGCAGGGCGGCTTCTCGCGCCTGGCGGCGCTGCCCGCCCGCTGGCCCGACGCGGCTGCCATGGCCCGTGATCTGGCCGACTGCGGCAATGATCTGGAGGCTGCGGCCATCCAACTCTGCCCGGCGGTGGCCGAGGTGCTGACCGCCTTGCGGGCGCTGCCCGGCTGTCTGCTGGCGCGGATGAGCGGTTCCGGCGCCACTTGCTTCGCACTGTTCGCTGATCCGGCAAGCGCTGAGTCGGCGGCGGCGCAACTGCCTGCCTTCTGGTGGCGATGGGGAGGGGGCTTTACGGAAGGGGTACCAAAGCCTTATTCAGCGCCCTAGCCGCCGTGCTGGGGCGTAGCCAAGCGGTAAGGCAGCGGTTTTTGGTACCGCCATTCCCAGGTTCGAATCCTGGCGCCCCAACTCCCTTCTCCTTTGAGAAGACCATGCCCGCCTGGGCTCAAGCTGTGACGGGCACCCTAGGTTCCACGACGGCATCCTTGTCAGCTTGGCGGCAGGGGGACGAGTAGGCCTGGTGCCTGCCGTAAAGCAGTCGCTCCTTAGGGATTCACTCCCTCTGGAAGTGTGCAGCGAGCATCAAGGCAGCCGCTTACACAAGGTTGTGTCCGCATCTCCAGCAAAGAGGCGCGAACGGGCCATTTGTCTCAATTTCCATTAATTTCTACTAAAATAGAACTAATCGGGAAACTGCAGGAACCTTTCCAAGGATCTTCGTCTTCATTGGAGGGAGAGGTTTGTCCAATTCTCTCCAGGTGAAGAATCCTAAAGGCTGATACGGCCATCTCGCTCGTGCAGGCCAAGAAGAAGCTTCAGTTTCCAAGCCAATCTCAGAGGCCGACTTACTCGGCCCATTATCTCCTTCAAAATAAGAATTTATACAATTAATGATACGAATTTTGGTTGAGGATTTATCTCGGCAGAGCGCCAACTCTGTCGGCGCAGAGCATGTCCCTGGATTATTTTTGATATAACCTTATCGCAGGAGAGGACTATTTGAACAAAGCCAAGCATTTATTTCTCTATTAGAACGATGATTGGGTGCTTCGGTTCTGAGCAGCCGGCATACGCATGTTTGTCGGCTTTTGATCGCCAAGCCTGTCGCGGCAGGGGCGATCAGGTTTCTTATCTGGAGGACCGTGAATGGTGCGCCTACCGGCAAACCCGCCCCGCGACGAGCACCGTGCCCTGTTCAGCAGGATCGAGATGTTCGGCGCAGCGTTGGCGGTCGTGGACGAAACCGGCCGGTCGTGGTCCTACGTGGAGTTCGCCGGGCGTGCCGACGCCGAATGTGCCGCACTGCCGGCGGGGCGATGCCTTGTGGCCGTTGAAGCCACCAATCAGCTGCACGCACTGAGCGCCTATGTCGGTGCGCTACGTGCGGGCCATGTGGTGCTCCTCCTCAAGGAAGGCGAAGGCGCGGGCTGCGCCTTGTTGGAACGCTTCCGGCCCGACTTCATCTACTGCGCCGCCACACGGGCCTGGCAAGGTGGAATGGCCGGCCGTTCGGAAGTGAACCTCCATCCCGATCTGGCGGTGCTGCTGGCCACATCCGGCTCGACGGGTGAGCCGAAGCTGGTGCGGCTCTCGCATGTCAACCTCGTCTCGAATGCGTGCGCCATTGCCGACTATCTCGGCTTCGCGCCCGGCGAGCGCGCTATCACAACGCTGCCCTTCCACTATTCCTACGGCATGTCCGTCATCAACTCGCATCTGGAGACGGGCGGCGCGATCATCCTGAACCAGGCCTCTGTCGCCGAGCCGGCTTTCTGGAGGCGCTTCGAGGCTTTCGGAGCAACGAGCTTCGCCGGTGTGCCGCACAGCTTTGCTCTGCTGGAGCGAAGCGGCTTCCTCTCAAGGCCCCTGCCTGCCTCCCTGCGCTATTTCACCCAGGCCGGTGGCAAGCTGCCGGAGGACAAGGTCCGGCTGTTCGCCGGCCATGCGGAAACGCAGGGCCGCCGCTTCTTCGTGATGTACGGACAGACGGAGGCCGCCCCGCGCATCGCCTATGTGCCGCCCGCACTGGTGAAGCGGAACCCGACCGCCATCGGCCTGCCGGTTCCGGGCGGCAGCATCACGCTGCTCGACGAGCGGGGAGGACCCATCAAGGCCGCCGGCGTTGAGGGGGAACTCGTCTATTCCGGCCCCAACGTGATGATGGGTTACGCCCTGGAGCGCGGGGATCTGGCCCGTGGCCCGGAACTCTCCGAGTTGCGGACGGGGGACCTGGCTGTGCGCAGCGCGGAGGGGCTCTTCACCATCACGGGCCGGAAGAGCCGCTTCATCAAGCCCTTCGGCCTTCGCATAGGCCTGGACGATGTCGAGGCGCGGCTGCGCAGGGCCGGCTTCGAGGCCGCGGCCACCGGGACCGATGAGAGCCTGCAGATCGCGGTGGTGGCGCCTGCCCAGATGGAGCCGGTGGTGGAACTGGTGCTGCACCAGCACGCGCTGCCGCCCAGCAGTGTGCAGGTCGCCACCGTCGCGGAGATTCCGCGTCTGGGTTCCGGCAAGGTCGACTACGCCGGCATCCGCAGGATGTTCGAGGCCAGTGCGGCGCCCGTTGCCCGGAACCTCTCCTTGCAAGCGGCCTTTGCCGACCTGCTCGGCCAGCCGGATTTCGGCCGGGATGACTCCTTCGCCGGCGCCGGCGGCGACTCGCTCAACTACGTCAATGCCCTGCTGCTGGTGGAGGAGCGTCTCGGCTTCGCCCCGGAGGGATGGGAGCGGATGAGCATCCGCGAGTTGGAGGCCATCAGGGCCCGCAAGCCGGAAGCGGGCGAAGCCGCTGCCGGACAAAGCAGGCTGTTCTTCCTGGACCAGGTACGCGCCAGCTTGATGCTGCTGGGCATCCCCTTCCACACAGCACTCGCCTACACCGCCTATCCCTGGATCGCCAAGGGCGGAGAGCCCTCATCCCTGCTGACGGACTTCTCCGAATTCCTGAATACCTTTCGCATGCCAGCCTTCTTCCTGTTGGCCGGCTTCTTCGCGATGATGTTCGTCGATGAGCGGAGCCCGGCGAAGTGGTGGAAAAGCCGTGCTATCCAGCTTGGCGTTCCGCTGCTCGCCACCATTGTTCTCATCAACCCGCTGCTGATGCTGGCGCGTGCGCTGAACACCGCGCCGGCGGGCGAGGCCATGGCGGCCTGGATCACCCTGCTCACCACGCCAGGCCCCCACTGGATCGAGCATGCGTGGTTCCTGGTCTTCCTGCTCGCCTACACCCTTATCCTGGCCCTGCTGTGCGGCCTCTGGCGGGGCAGGCCGATCCGGCGCGACGCCGCCGCGCTGGCGGAGCGCGTCCTCGCCGGCAAGGTGAGCCTGGCGATGACAGCCCTTGGTGCCGGCCTGCTCAGCACGGTGGGAGTCGGTGTGCTGAAGGTACTCGGCCTGACCTTCGCCTGGCGCGATATGCTCTATCTGAGCGAGCTCGTCGCCTTTCTTCCCGTCGTGGCGATGGGCTGCCTGGTGGCCTCGCGCCGTGACCTCATCAACCGCTTCGCCAGGCTCGACTGGCAGACGGTGGTGCTGGCGCTGGGGGGAGCGGTCATCCTGGCGAACATCCAGTTGCGTGAGGAAGGCCTTTACCGCGTGGCAACCTTCTTCCTGATTCCCATCACCGGCATCTACTGGTCCAAGCTGCTGTGCTTCGTGGCGATGCGCTGGTTCGACGCGCCGAGCCGCTGGACGCGGCTGCTCGTCAATGCCTCCATGACCATCTACCTGGTCCATATCTTCTTCATCGTCTTCCTCGCGAATGCTTTCACCCACGTGCAGCTTCCCTCACTGGTCGAGTTCCTGATCATCACGGTGCTGGCCGGCGTCCTCTCGCTGGGCTTTCACCAGATCGTGGCGCGGCACTGGCTGCTGATGCTTCTCTTCACCGGGACGGCGCGAGGGCGGCGCGGCACGACCGCGCCGACGCCTCAGCCGGCTGGCCGCGTCGCGCGCTCGGCCTGAGAGGGCAGTCCGGGGGTTGCTCCCTAGCCAGAACCGCCTGCCTCTCCGACGCTCTGGGAAGAGGTAACCTGGAGCGCCGGAGGAAGGCCGCCCCGACAACGGCGGCGAGCGCCGCGAGGCCGCCACCTTGCATATCCCCGAGACGGTCCGGGCAGCGCCCTGGCGACTGCAACGTGTGGAGGACAGCCGCTGGCCTTCACCTTTGCTGGCCGGAGGCCGGTGGAAGTGTTTCAGCGCAGGCGGGGGCATCCCAGGGTGGGGAGCGCGCGGGGAAGCCATCACATGGCTTTCCGCTCGCAGAATGCTGTTCTCCATATTGAATGGTTGTCCCACTCCGTCTAGCCTCCCCGCCAAGGCCGGAAAGGCTGCACAGAGGGGAAGAAGCGGGCTGGATGGTCGGTGACTGCACCGGATGGGTGCGGTGCCCTGCTGTCCCGCCCCGGACCAGGGATGAAACCATTGCCAGACATGCTCGCCCGCTCCGCTGAGGCCGCACTGCCGATGGAGGCCCTTTCGGCACTGCTCGCGCCAACATCGGTCGCCGTGATCGGCGCCTCCGGCGACCCGACCCGGATCGGTGGTCGCCCCATCGCCGCCATGCTGGCGCGCGGCTTCCAGGGCAGCATCCTGCCGGTGAACCCCAACCGCGCGACGGTGCAAGGCCTGCCGGCTTTCGCCTCGATCGCCGATCTGCCGGAGGTGCCGGACGTCGCCGTCATCGCCGTGCCCGCCAATGTGGCGGAGGCGACGATGGCCGAACTGGCTGAGCGCGGCGTCAAGGCGGCCATCATGTTCAGCGCCGGCTTCGCTGAGATGGGCGAGGCCGGGGCGGTGGCCGAGGCCCGCATGCTGGAAACGGCGCGCCGGCATGGCATGCGCCTGCTCGGCCCCAACTGCCTCGGCCTGTTCAATGCGCGCACCAACTTCTTCGGCACCTTCACCAGCAGCCTGGAACGGGGCTATCCGGAGCCGGGGCCGATCGGCATCGCCAGCCAGTCCGGCGCCTATGGCATGCATCTCTTCGGCATGGCCCGCGAGCACGGGATCGGCATCTCCTGCTGCGTCACGACCGGCAACGAGGCGGACCTCAATGTCGGCGACATGATCGGCTGGATGGCGCAGGACGCGGGCACCGAGGTGATCGCCGCCTATTCCGAGGGTATCCGGGACAGCCGCAGCTTCCTGGCGGCGCTGGAACTGGCGCGGCGCAACCGCAAGCCCGTCGTGATGATGAAGGTCGGGCGCAGCGCGGTCGGCAGCGCCGCCGCGCGCTCGCACACCGCCTCCATCGCCGGCGATGACGCGGTGACGGACGCGGTGCTGGCCGAATTCGGCGTGGTGCGCGCCCGTACCACCGAGGAGTTGCTGGATATCGCCCGCCTCGCCACCAAGCGGATCTACCCGGTGGGCAACACCCTGGGTGTGCTGACCATCAGCGGCGGCGCCGGCGTGCTGACCTCGGATGCCGCGGAGGCCATCGGCCTGCCCATGCCGCCGATGCCGGAGGCGGCGCAGGCGGAACTGCGCGCCGTGCTGCCCTACTGCGCGCCGCAGAACCCGGTGGATTGCACCGCGCAGGCACTGAACGACCTCTCGCTGGTGGGGCGCTTCGCCACCGCGCTGGTGGAGAAGGGTGGCTACAGCTCCATCCTGTGCTTCTTCACCCATACCGGGGGCGCCGCCTCGGTGGCGCCGCGCCTGCGGCAGGAACTGAGTGCCGTGCGCGCGGCGCATCCGGACCGGCTCTTCGTCCTTTCCATCCTCGCCAATCCGGACCAGGTCCGGACCTTCGAGGAAGAGGGCTTCGCCGTGTTCGAGGATCCCTCGCGGGGCGTGACGGCGCTGCATGCCATGGGCCGGTTCGGCGAGGCCTTCGCCGCGCCCGCGCCGGCCGCGCCCCCTGAGGTTCCGCAGGTCACGCTGCCCGCGCGCACGCCGAGCGAGGCGGAGGCCAAGCGCCTGCTGGCCCAGGCCGGGATCGGGGCCGCGCCGGAGCGCGCCTGCACCACGGCTGACGAGGCGGTGGCGGCGGCGGAGGGCTTCGGTTTCCCGGTGGTGCTGAAGATCCTGTCGCCGGACATCCTGCACAAGTCGGAGATCGGCGGCGTGCTGCTGAACGTGACCGATGCCCAGGGCGTGCGCGAGGGCTTCGCGCTGCTGAAGGAGCGCGCGGCCAGGGCGGCGCCGCAGGCGCGCATCGAGGGCGTTCTGGTGGCGAAGCAGCTTTCCGGCGGCGTCGAATGCATCCTCGGCGTGCATCGCGACCCGGTCTTCGGGCCGGTGGCCATGTTCGGCCTGGGTGGCATCTTCGTCGAGGTGCTGAAGGACGTCGCCTTCCACCGCTGCCCCTTCGGCGAGGATGTGGCGGAGAGGATGATCCGCTCGATCCGCGGGGCGCCACTGCTGCTCGGCGCGCGCGGACGCCCGCCGGCCGACATCAAGGCGCTGGCGCGGATGCTCTCGCGGCTTTCGGTCTTTGCGCACCAGGCCGGGCCGCGCCTCGCCGGCATCGATCTGAACCCCGTCTTCGCCATGCCCGAGGGGCAGGGCGCCTTCGCCGCCGACGCGGTGATCGATATCGCGGAGGACGACGAATGATCGACTACGAAAAGCTGCTTAACTTCCCCATCCCGGAGGTGCGGCAACGCGTCACGCCGCGCGACGCGGTGTTCTACGCGCTCTCCGTCGGGCTGGGGCAGGACCCGCTGGACAAGCGGCAGCTCGACTACGTGGATGCGCACCGCAGGCTGCGCGTGCTGCCCTCCATGGCTGTGGTGCTCGGGCATCCCGGCTTCTGGCTGAGCAACCCGGCGACCGGCGTGGACGCGGTGCGGCTGGTGCATGGCGAGCAGTCCATCACGTTGCACCACCCGCTGCCGGCAGAGGGCGAGATCATCGGCCGCACCCGCGTCACCGGGCTGGTGGACAAGGGGGAAGGGAAGGGCGCGCTGCTCTACTCCGAGAAGGAGGTGATCGAGGCCGCCACGGGGAAGGTCCTGGCGGTGACCGGCAGCACCACCTTCCTGCGCGCCGATGGCGGCTTCGGCGGACCGAGCGGCCCGGTGAAGCCGGTGAACCCGATCCCGGAGAGCGCGCCCGACATCACCGTGGACCTGCCGACGCGGCCGGAGCAGGCGCTCTATTACCGCCTCAACGGCGACGACAACCCGCTGCACGCCGACCCCGATGTGGCGGAGCGCGCCGGCTTCCCGCGCCCGATCCTGCACGGGCTCTGCACCCTCGGCGTGGTGGCGCATGCGCTGCTGCGGGAGCTTGGGAACTACGACCCGGCGGCGATGAAGAGCCTGGCGCTGCGCTTCTCCTCGCCGGTCTTTCCCGGCGAGACGATCCGCACGGAGATCTGGAAGAACGGCGCCTTCCGGGCGCGCGTGGTGGAGCGGGACGTGGTGGTGGTCAACAACGGCGCGGCGGTGTTCGCATGAGCGAGGCCCTCGACGCGACGGCGGCGGAGCGCGCCGAATCCATCCGCATGATCCGTGACAGTGCCGCCGGCATCGCGCCGCGCAGCGGGGACCGCAAGCGCATCCGCGCGCTGCGCTTCCAGCCGCCGGGCTTCGACCGCGCGGTGTGGCAACAGGTCGGCGAGCAGGGTTGGATCGGTCTGCATGTGCCGGAGGAGCGGGGTGGCGCCGGGCTCGGCCTGTCCGAGTTCTGCGCCATCGCCGAGGAGATGGGCGCGGCGCTGGCACCGGAGCCGCTGGTGCCGGGCGCGCTTTCTGCCGCGCTGCTGGCCGCCGCCGGCGCCGAGGCGCCGCTGACGAAGCTGCTGACCGGCGAGAGCTATGTCGTGACCGCCTGGCAGGAAGCGCCGGGCGCGCTGGAGGCGCCGGGCAACGAGGGTGCGCCACGCCGCTTCCTGCCGATGGCCGGGGGGGCGGATGCCTTCCTGGTGCCGGTGCGGGAGGGCGGGAAGCTGGCGCTCTACCTGCAGCCCGCCAAGGGTGCCGACCTGACGCTGGAAAAGACGCAGGATGGCGGCTTCTTCGGCACGCTGCGGCCGCAGGGTGGCGAGCGCGTGCTGGAGGATGCCGGTGCCGCGCTGGCAGTGGCGCTGGACGAGGCGGCGCTCGGCACTGCGGCCTATCTGCTCGGCGTCATGGACCAGGCCTTCGCGCTGACGCTGGACTATCTGCGCACGCGGCAGCAGTTCAACCGGCCGATCGGCAGCTTCCAGGCCCTGCAGCACCGCGCCGCCGACCTCAAGATCCAGCTCGCGCTCAGCCGGGCCAGCATCGAATCCGCCGCTGCGCTGCTCGACACGCCGGGCACGCCGCCGGCCGCACGCCGCGCCGCCGTCTCGCGCGCCAAGGCACGGGCCAGCGAGGCCGCCATGCTGATCACCCGGCAGGCGGTCCAGCTGCATGGCGGCATCGGCTACACCGACGAGGCGGATATCGGGCTCTATCTGCGCAAGGCCATGGTGATGGCGAACCAGTTCGGTCCTGCCGCGCTGCATCGCCGTCGCTTCGCCGCCGAGGCCCGGGAGGAGGAGGCATGACCGACCTGAACGCGCTGAGCGACGCCGACTTCCGCGCCGAGGTGCGCCGCTTCCTGGAAGCGGAGTATCCGGCCGAGCTGCGCAACCCGCCGCACCGGCTGCACATGGACGAAGGCCGCCCCTGGTTCGAGAAGCTGAAGGCGAAGGGCTGGGTGGCGCCGGGCTGGCCGCGCGAGCATGGCGGCCTTGGCCTCGACGCCGCCAAGCAGATCGCGCTGATCGAGGAATACGAGCGGTACGGCGTGGCGCGGCTGCCGGATCACGGCGTGGTCATGCTCGGGCCGCTGCTGATCCGCTTCGGCACGGAGGAGCAGCGCAAGCGCTTCCTGCCGAAGATCCTCTCGGGCGAGCATGTCTGGTGTCAGGGCTACTCTGAGCCGGGAGCGGGGTCGGACCTCGCCTCGCTGCGCACCGAGGCGGTGCTGGAAGGCGACCACTACGTCGTCAACGGCCAGAAGATCTGGACCACGCTGGCCACCGACGCCAACTGGATCTTCTGCCTCGTCCGCACGGACAAGAGCGGCAAGAAGCAGGAGGGCATCAGCTTCCTGCTGATCGACATGACCTCGCCCGGCGTGACCGTGCGGCCGATCATCAATCTCGGCCTGCATGATGAGTTCTGCGAGGTGTTCTTCGACAACGTCCGCGTGCCGCGTGAGAACCTGGTCGGCGAGCCCAACAAGGGCTGGAGCATGGCCAAGGCGCTGCTCGGCTTCGAGCGCATCTTCCTCGGCTCGCCGCGCCAGTCCGGCTACGCGCTGGGCCGGCTGAAGCTGCTGGCCGAGCGGATGGGCGTCTTCGACGATCCCGACTTCCAGGACCGCTACACCCGGCTGCGGCTCGACCTCGCCGACCACAAGGCGCTCTACGAGACCTTCGTGGCCATGCTGCGCCGGGGCGAGACGCTGGGGCCGGACGTCTCCATGCTGAAGCTGCACCAGTCCGAGCTGTTCCAGCGCATCACCGAGCTGATGCTGGAGATCGCCGGCGAGAATGCCGGGCTGCTGGAGCCGATGGAGGGGAACCGCGACCTGCACCCCGCCGGCCAGTTCATCGAGGCCCGGCCGACTACGATCTATGGCGGCAGTTCCGAGATCCAGCGGGGCATCCTGGCGAAGAACGTGCTGGAACTGCCGGGCTGACATGACTGCACCACGAGAACGAGACAGGAGAGGACGCTGCCCGTGAGCATTCGAGGCAAGGCCTGCATCGTCGGCGCCTATGAGCACCCGACGCGCAAGGCCGAGGACAAGAGCACCGCGCAGCTGCATGCGGAGGTCGCCCTGGGCGCGCTGCGCGATGCCGGGCTGAGCCGCAAGGACGTTGACGGCTATTTCTGCGCCGGCGACGCGCCGGGTATGGGTCCGCTCAGCATGGCCGACTACATCGGCCTGGACCGGCTGCGGCACGTGGATTCCACCGATGTGGGCGGCTGCTCCTATCTGCTGCACGTGGCGCATGCGGCCGAGGCCATCGCGCTGGGCAAGTGCAATGTCGCGCTGATCACCCTGGCGGGGCGCCCGCGCTCCGAGGGCGTGGCGACCGGCACCGCGCCGCGCGCCGGCAACCCGGCGCAGCCCGACGTGCAGTTTGAATACCCCTATGGCGCCGCCATCGCGAACATGTACGCGATGTGCGCCATGCGCCACATGCACGAGTACGGCACCACCAGCGAGCAACTCGCCTGGATCAAGGTGGCCGCCAGCCACCACGCGCAGCACAATGAGCACGCCATGCTGCGCAAGGTCGTGACGGTGGAGGACGTGCTGAACTCGCCATTGGTGGCCGACCCGCTGCACCGGCTGGATTGCTGCGTCATCAGCGACGGCGGCGGCGCGCTGGTGGTGACCAGGCCCGAGATCGCCCGCACGCTGAAGCGGCCGGTCGTGAGCGTGCGCGGCGCCGGCGAGGCGGTGAAGCACACCATGGGCGGCACCATCGACCTGACCTATACCGGAGCCCGCTTCGCCGGCGCCCGCGCCTTTGAGGAGGCGGGAGTGAAGCCTTCCGACATCAAGTATGCCAGCATCTATGACAGCTTCACCATCACGGTGCTGATGCAGCTTGAGGATCTCGGCTTCTGCGAGAAGGGCCAGGGCGGCAAGTTCGTCGCCGACGGCAACCTGATCTCCGGCGTCGGCAAGCTGCCCTTCAACACCGATGGCGGCGGGCTCTGCAACAACCACCCCGCCAACCGTGGCGGCATCACCAAGGTGATCGAGGCGGTGCGGCAGCTGCGCGGCGAGGCGCATCCGGCGGTGCAGGTGAAGAACTGCGACCTGGCGCTGGCGCATGGCACGGGCGGCTCGCTCGGCACCCGTCACGGCAGCGCCACCCTGGTCCTGGAGAGGGAGTGACGGCGATGAGCGAGCAGACCCCGCAGCGCGTGCCGCCGAGCCCGACGCCCGACCCCTCCACCCGCGGCTTCTGGGAGGCGGCGAAGCAAGGCAAGTTGCTGATCGGCCGCAATACCAAGACGGGCAAGGTGCACTACCCGCCCCGCCCCGTCTGCCCCTTCGACGACGAGGGCGAGGTGGAGTACGTTCCCGCGAGCGGCGAGGGGACCATCTACAGCTTCAGCGTCATGCGTGCGAAGATCCCCTATGCCATCGCCTATGTGGAGCTGGCGGAGGGGCCGCGCATGATGACCAACATCGTCAACTGCGACTTCAACGCGTTGCGCGTCGGCCAGAAGGTAAAGCTGACCTTCGTGGCCAGCGAGGGTGACGGCCAGCCCGTGCCCATGTTCACCCCCGCCTGAGAGGAATGAGTTCCATGGGAATGCTGGACGGAAAGGTCGCCATCGTCACCGGCGCGGGCGGCGGCATCGGGCGGGAGATCGCGCTCGCCATGGCCCTCGCCGGCGCCAAGGTGGTGGTCAACGACATCGGCGCCTCGCTGACCGGGATCGGCGAGACCTCGGCCACCCCGGGCGAGCAGACCAAGGCCATCATCGAGCAGCGCGGCGGCCAGGCGGTCACCAACACCGACAGCGTGTCGGAATGGGAGAGCGCCAAGCGCATCGTGCAGAGCGCGCTGGACGCCTTCGGCCGCATCGACATCGTGGTGAACAACGCGGGCATCCTGCGCGATCAGATCTTCCACAAGATGACGCCCGAAGAGTGGCTGGCGGTCATCAACGTGCACCTGAACGGCAGTTTCTTCGTCTCGCGCGCCGCGGCGGAGCACTTCCGGGCGCAGAATTCCGGCGCCTTCGTGCACATGACCTCCACCTCCGGCCTGATCGGCAATTTCGGGCAGGCCAACTACTCGGCGGCCAAGCTGGGCATCGCCGCGCTGTCCAAGTCCATCGCGCTGGACATGCAGCGCTTCGGCGTGCGCTCCAACTGCATCGCGCCCTTCGCCTGGAGCCGCATGACCAGCTCCATCCCGGCCGAGACGCCGGAGCAGAAGGCGCGGGTGGAGAAGCTGAAGCGCATGACGCCGGAGAAGAACGCGCCGCTGGCCGTCTTCCTGGCCAGCGATGCGGCGAAGGACGTGAATGGCCAGATCTTCGCGGCGCGCAACAACGAGCTGTTCCTGTTCAGCCATCCGCGCCCGGTGCGCAGCGCGCATCGTGGGGAGGGCTGGACGCCCGAACTGATCGCGGAACACGCCCTGCCGGCCTTCCGCGCCCAGTTCCAACCGCTGGACCGGAGCGGCGACGTGTTTTCCTGGGATCCGGTCTGAAGCCGGCGGGCCGGCGGGAGGAAGCAGCATGACGATCACACAAGAACTGTCCGCCTTCGCCGCCGGCCTGCGCCTTGAGGCGCTACCGCCCGAGGTGGTGGCGCGCACCCGGGCGCTGGTGCTCGACCTGGTCGGCAACATCGTCCGCGCGCGGCGGGATGCGGAAAGCACCCCGGCGCTGCTGGCCGCAGTGAAGGCGCTCGGCCTCGACCATGGCAGCAGCCGTGTCTTCGCCGATAACGCCACCTACAGCCCGGCTGGCGCCGCGCTGATCAACGCGACGCTCGGCCATTCGCTCGACTTCGATGACACCCACGCCGTCGCGGTGGTGCATCCCGGCGCGCCGATCATTCCCGCCGCACTGGCGGCAGGCGAGATCGCCGGTGCGTCCGGCGCCGAGGTGCTGGCCGCCATCGTCGCGGGCTACGAGGTGGCGCTGCGCCTGGCGCTGGCCCTGCCGGCGGGTGCGCATTACGACCGCGGCTTCCATCCTTCCGCCACCTGCGGCGCCTTTGGCGCGGCGGCGGCGGCCGGGCGTGTCTTCGGGCTGGATGCGGGGCGCATGGCGTCAGCGCTGGGCATCGCGCTCAGCCAGTGCGCGGGCAGCCTGCAATTCCTGGCCAATGGGGCCTGGACCAAGCGCTTCCAGGTTGGCTGGGCCGGCATGGCTGGCCTCACTGCCGCAACATTGGCGCGCGAGGGCTTCAAGGGCGCGGCGGATGCCATCGAGGGCAAGCACGGCTTCCTCCGCGCCTATGCGCCTGAGCCGCAGCCGGAGCGCGTGCTGCAGGACATCGGCACCGTCTGGGAACTGATGAACACCGGCGTGAAGCCCTATCCCTCCTGCCGCTGGGGCCATGCAGGTATCGATGCCGCGCTGGCGCTGCGTGCCAAGCACGGGCTGAAGGCGGAGGAGATCGAGGGCGTCACCCTCGGCATCTCGCGCGCCGGCATGTTGCTGGTGGGCGAGCCCGCCGACCGCAAGGCCAACCCGCAGAACATCGTGGACGGGCAGTTCAGCGGCCCCTTCGTCATCGCCACCGCGCTCAGCACGGGGCAGATGGGCTGGGACAGCTACGCCCTGCTGCAGGACCCCGGCATCAAGGGACTGATGCAGCGCGTGCGCTGCGAGAACGACCCGGAGATCGAGGCCGAGTTCCCCGCGAACATGTCGGGCAAGCTGACGGTGCGGGCGCGGGGCGAAACCTTCGTCCAGAAAGTCATCGTGCCCAAGGGGGAGCCGGAGAACTTCCTGACCGAGAACGAGCTGCGCAGCAAGTTCAGCGGACTTGCCGACGCGGTCCTGGGCGCCGATGCTGCGGGGCAGCTCGCCGATGCGGTCGGCCGGCTCGATCGCCTGAACGATGTTTCGCCGCTGCTGCGCAGCCCGCAGGAAGCCGCCTGAAGGACTCAAGATGGACCAGGTCACCGACGATCACGCCGAGATCCGCGAGGAAGTCGGCAAGCTGTGCAGCCGCTTTCCCGGCGAGTACTGGCGCAAGCTGGACGAGGTGCGTGGCTACCCGACCGAGTTCGTCCAGGCATTGACGGAGGCAGGCTGGCTGGCGGCGCTGATCCCGGAGGAGTATGGCGGCTCGGGCCTGCCGCTTTCCGCCGCCGCCGCCATCCTGGAGGAGATCCAGCGCCAGGGCTGCAACGGTGCTGCCTGCCACGCCCAGATGTACATCATGGGCACCATCCTGCGGCACGGGAACGACCGGCAGAAGGCCGAGTACCTGCCGAAGATCGCCAGCGGCGAGTTGCGCCTGCAGGCCTTCGGCGTGACCGAGCCGACCAGCGGCACCGACACCACGGCGCTGCGCACCTTCGCGCGCAAGGAAGGCGACAAGTACATCGTCAACGGCCAGAAGATCTGGACCAGCCGCGCCGAGCACTCGGACCTGATGCTGCTGCTGGCCCGCACCACGCCGCGCGACCAGGTGGAGAAGAAGACCGAGGGGCTTTCCACCTTCATCGTGGACATGCGGACCGTGTTGGGGAAGGGGCTGACCATTCGCCCCATCCGCACGATGATGAATCACAACTCCTGCGAGGTCTTCTTCGACAACATGGAGGTCCCGGCGGAGAACCTCGTCGGCGTCGAGGGCAAGGGCTTCCGCTACATCCTGGATGGCATGAACGCGGAGCGGCTGCTGATCGCCAGCGAGTGCATCGGCGATGCCAAGTGGTTCATCGAGAAGGCCGTGAACTACGCGAAGGAGCGCGTGCTGTTCGGCCGCCCGATCGGGTCGAACCAGGGCGTGCAGTTCCCCATCGCCAAGGCCTATGCGCAGATGCGCGCGGCGGAGGCGATCGTGCAGAAGGGTCTGGCCAAGTTCGAACGCGGCGAGAACTGCGGCGAGGAGGCCAATATGGGCAAGATGCTGGCGGCGGAGGCGAGCTGGGCCGCCGGCGAGGCCTGCGTGCAGACCCATGGCGGCTTCGGCTTCGCCGAGGAGTATGACGTCGAGCGAAAGTTCCGGGAGACCCGGCTCTACCAGGTGGCACCGATCAGTACCAACCTGATCCTCTCCTATCTCGGCCAGCACGTGCTCGGCATGCCCCGGAGCTATTAAGCATGGGCAAGCCAGGCAAGCCGCTCGACGGGCTGCTCGTCGTCTCGATGGAACAGGCGGTGGCGGCGCCGACCTGTTCCATGAAGCTGGCGGATGCGGGCGCGAGGGTCATCAAGATCGAACGCGCCGAAGGCGACTTTGCGCGCGGCTACGACAAGGCGGCGGCGGGGCAGTCGACCTATTTCGTCTGGCTGAACCGGGGCAAGGAGAGCGTCTGTCTTGACATCAAGCAGCCCGGGGACAAGGCCCTGCTGCAACGGCTGGTGGCGAAGGCGGATGTGTTCATCCAGAACCTTGCTCCAGGCGCCATGGCCCGTGCGGGCTTCGGCAGCGCGGATCTGCGCAAGCGGCACCCGCGCCTGATCACCGTGGACATCTCCGGCTATGGCGAGAGCGGCGACTACGCCACCATGAAGGCCTATGACCTTCTGGTGCAGGCGGAGAGCGGCCTCGCTTCGATCACCGGCCATCCGGCAGGACCGGGGCGGGTGGGTGTCTCGGTCTGTGACATCGCCTGCGGCACCATGGCCCATGCCGCCGTGCTGGAGGCGCTGATCGAGCGTGGCATCACGGGGGAGGGGAAGGCGGTCGCCGTCTCCCTCTTCGATGCCATGGCGGACTGGATGAACGTGCCGCTGCTCTATTTCGAAGGCACCGGCAAGGCGCCGGAGCGCGTCGGGCTGGCGCATCCCTCCATCTGCCCCTACGGCGCCTTCGCCACCTCCGACGGCGCGCTGGTGCTCATCTCGATCCAGAACGAGCGGGAATGGGCGCAGTTCTGCGCCGGCTTCCTGCAGGAGCCTGACCTGCCGCAGCGGGAGGGCTTCCGCAGCAATGTCGAGCGCGTGGCACATCGGCCCATGGTGGATGCGCATGTCGCCGCCACCTTCGCCAAGCTGACGCGGGACGAATGCGCGGCGCGGCTGCGGGCGGCGAACACCGCCTATGGCTTCGTCAACGACATGGCCGCGCTGGTCACGCATCCGGCGTTGCGGCGGCTCGCGGTGGAGACGCCGAATGGCAGCGTGGCCGTGGCCGCGCCGGCGGCGCGCTTCAATGACGGTGCGCCGCGCAGCTATGGCGCGGTACCCGCGCTGGGACAGCATACGGAAAGCGTGCGGAAGGAATTTGCGGGCTGAACGGATCGGCGGGAGGGAGGCAGTGCCTTTCTCCCGCCGCGTGTCTCAGCCCAGGTCCATCGTCAGGCCTTCCTTCCGGACGACACCACCCCACTTCTCCGTCTCGGCGCGGACAAAGGCGGCATATTCCTCTGGCGTGCCATAGGCCGGCACCCCACCCATTTCGGCGAAACGCTGCTTCGTCGCTGGCAAATCCAGCAACGCCTTGATCTCGGCATTCAGGGCCTCCACCGCGGCGCGCGGCGTGCCCGCGGGATAGAAGGCGCCAAACCAGGTGTTCACGTCGTACTCCGCCAGCTCTGGAAGGGTCTCGCGCAGGGCAGGCAGTTCCGGCATCTGGAAGCTGCGGTCGGCGCTGGTGACGCCGAGCGCACGCACGCGCCCGTCCTTGATCTGCCCGACCGAGCTGGTGAGATTGTCGAAGCCGAAATCCACGTCACCGGCCATCATCGCCGTCATGGCGGGCCCGGCGCCGCGATAGTGGATGGCGGTGGCCTGCGTGCCGGTCAACTGATGGAACCAGACGCCGGCCAGATGCGGCGATTGCCCGGGCCCGGAGGTGCTGTAGTTCAGCTTGCCCGGCCGTTCCTTGAGATAGCGGATGAACTCCGGCACTGTCTTCACGGGCAGCGACGGATGTACCATCAGCACGTTCGGTCCCTGGATCATGTTGGAGACCGGGATGAAGTCCTCCGGCTTGTAGGGCAGGTTGTTGAACAGGGAATAGGCGATGGCCTGCGGGCCGATGTTGCTGATCAGCACGGTATGGCCGTCCGGCTTGGCGCGCATCACCTCGGCGGCGCCGAGCGTGCCCCCGGCACCGGACTTGTTTTCCACGACCGCCGGCTGTCCCCAGCGCTGCTGCAGATGCGGCGCCAACAGCCGGCCCATGATGTCGGTGGTGCCGCCGGCCGCCGCGGGAATGACGATGCGGACGGTCTGGCTCGGGCGCCAGCTGGACTCGGCCCGGGCGGGGCGCTCCATCATCAGGCCGCTCATTGCGAGGGTTCCAGCGCCCAGCAGGGCGCGGCGCTTGAAACGGATCACGGTTCGAGACTTCCTCCTTGTCGCTCGCCTTATCGTCGGCGTTGCGCGCAGGGAGGATTTGAGCCTCATCCGGGCCGGGCTGTCATCCCCAATTCGGAATGCTATTCAGCATTCTGGATTGGCGCTTTCGCGGGAAAGAGCGCCCGGGTGGCGAAGCCGGCGACCTCGCGCAGTTCCCGGCCGAGCTGTCCGAAGATTTCCGGCGAATGCTGCCCGGCGATGGTGATGCCGCTCAGGCCGAAGCGCGGCTGGCCGTGCTGGTCGGTGATCAGCGCGGCGATGGTGATGAGGCCGCGATAGAGCTGCCCGTTGTCGAGACTCCAGCCGCTCTCGCGCGCCGCTTCGACATCGGCGAGATAGGCCTCGAAGCTGGGGGGGGCCTGCCAGCGCAGCGTGGCGAAGCGGCGCCGCAGCTCCGCCTGCGGCAGGTCGAGTGCGGCGGCGACGCAGCGGCCGACAGCACCCACCAGCATCGGTAGGCGCAGTCCGAGCCGCATTTCGACCCGCACGGCGGTGTGGCTGTGCGCACGGTCGATCAGCACGATGTGCCCGTCCTCTGTGACGCGCCAGAGCACAATCAGCATATCGTAGTTCAGCGCCAGCCGCTCCAGCTCGGGCCGGATCAGCTCGGCGTGGCTGACGCCCAGGAAGCCTGCCGCCAGTTCGGCCACGGCTAGGCCGAGCGAGTAGGTCTTGTCCTGCTCACGGAAGGCGACGAAGCGGGCGCGCGTCAGCGTGCGGAGGATGTTGAAGCAGGTGCTGGGACTGATGCCGGTGCCGCGCGCGACAGCCGCCACGCCCAGCGGTGCCGTGGCGCCCGCCAGGTGCTGCAGGATGCGGATGGCATGGATGACCGCGCCCACATCCCGCTGGCTGGCCGGATCGCGCTCCCCTGCGGCTGGCTGCGTGTCCATTCGACATTCCGATTGCTTTCCTGAATACGGAATGTAGCCTGCGCCGGATCAGGCGCAAAGCGGGATGCCCGCACGGGGGGAAGAGACATGGCCGAGGTGGCTGACGGGGCGCCGATGCGCGTCATCGAGGAACGCGATGGTGCGGTTCTGGTGCTTACGATCGACTATCCCGCCCGGCGCAACGCGCTGGCCCCGGCGCTGCGGCAGGAGATGTTGCGCATCCTGGACCGGGTGGAGAGCGATCCCGAGATCCGCGCCATCGTCGTCACCGGAGCGGGCGGCACCTTCTGCTCGGGCGGCGACCTCTCGGGCATGGATGTGCGCGGTCCCTTGCAGGGGCGGGAGCGGCTGCGTGCGGCGCATGACATGATCCGGCTGATGGTCGCCGGCTCCACGCCGGTGATCGCGGCGGTGGAGGGCTGGTGCGCGGGCGCCGGCATGTCACTCGCCTGCGCCTGCGACACCGTCGTCGCGTCGGTGGATGCGCGCTTCATGGCCGCGTTCGGCAAGGTCGGGCTGATGGCCGATCTCGGCCTGGCCTATACCCTGCCACTGCGGGTGGGCCATGCACGGGCGCGGGAGATCCTGCTCTACGGCGAGCCGATCACCGCCGAGGAGGCGCTGCGCATCGGCCTGGTGGACCAGCTCGTGCCGGCCGGGGCGGTGCTGGATGCCGCGATGGCGCGCGCCCGTATCCTGGCCGCGCAGGCACCTGCGGCGGTGGCGCTCACCAAGCAGATGCTCGCCGAAGGGCTGGACGCCGCGCTGAACCAGGAACGGCACTACCAGTCCCTGCTGTTTCTGACGCGCGATCATGCGGAGGGGAAGGCGGCCTTCTTCGGGAAGCGGGCGCCCACTTTCAAGGGGGAGTGATGCGCGGGCGGCGGGATCATTCCGTTGGGGGGCGCCAATAGGGCATGGCGGCTGCCGCAACCTGTGCTGCGGCGGTCGGTTATCGGAGCGGGCGCCATTCGGCGCGCTTCAAGCAAGCACAGGGATTCCCTCACATGGCTGGCATCAAGACCATCGACGACCTGTTCCTGCATACGCTGAAGGACGTCTACTACGCGGAGCGCCAGATCATGAAGGCGCTTCCGAAGATGGCCAAGGCGGCGCAGAACGAGCAGCTGCGTGACGCTTTCATGCATCATCGCGAGCAGACCCAGGGGCAGATCGAGCGCCTGCAGCAGGTGTTCGAGGCGCTCGGCAAGCGGGCGCAGGGTATCACCTGCGAGGCGCTCAACGGCCTCGTGGAGGAATGCGAGGAACTGCTCGACGAGGCGAAGGAGCCCTCGCCTGTGCGTGACGCGGGCCTGATCGCCGGCGCACAGGCCATCGAGCACTACGAGATGGCGCGTTATGGCGCGCTGGTGGCCTGGGCCAAGGCCTCCGGGCAGAAGGCGGTCGTGCAGCTTCTCGAAGAGACGCTGAACGAGGAGAAGCAGACTGACACGCTGCTGAACGATCTGGCCAACAAGCAAATCAACCAGGCGGCCGCGAAGGCTGCCTGACGCAGGCGCCGCCGCCCCGTCGCTCCGCGCCGCACGGTCCTGCCGTGCGGCGCGTTGCGTTCCGGGTTCAGCGATAGGCCGAACCATCCTCCGCTCGCGCGGGATGGCCGACATAGCGGCCTTGCTCCGGCACCGCGACCGCATCGAAGTCCCGTGCCAGACGGTGGAGTGCGGCCCGCATCTCCGCGCCTTGCAGCGCCTGCCCGTGGCCGGTCACGAGCATCTCGGGCTCCAGCGCGGCCAGTCGCCGGACGGACTCCCGCGCGGCCTCCCAGTCGGGCGTGAAGTATTTCGGTGGCCCATGCAGTTCCGTCTCCTGCGTTGCCGCGCCATAGGCCGCTTCCTGCGCGGTGGTGATCACCGCATCGCCGGCCAACAGCAGGCGGTCGGCTTCCCGCCAGAGCGAGACATGGCCGGGCGCATGGCCCGGCGTGTGCAGCCAGCGCCAACCGGGCATGGGCGGAACGCTGCCGTCCGCAGGCAGCGCGCGCAGCGCGCCGCTCACATCCACGGGGCCGCGCGGAAAGACCGGCGAGATCAGAGCCACCACCCCGCCACCCACCCAAGGGTCCGGCGGCGGATAGGAAGCCTGACCGTTCAGATACGGGTGTTCCAGCGGATGTGCGTAGACCGGAACCTGCCATTCCTGGGCCAGCGTCGCCAGCACGCCGGTGTGGTCGAAATGGCCATGGGTCAGCACGATGGCAGCCGGCGGATGCGTGCCGAAACGCTCCGCCGCGGCCCGCCGGATCAAGCCCGCCGTGCCCGGCAGCCCGGCATCCACCAGCACCCAGCCGGGCGCGCCTGGCTGGCCCCAGAAGGCGATGTTGACGATGGCGAGCCGCTTGTAGGCGAGATCAGGGGCCACCTGGCGGGTGCCGTCATCCTGCATCGCGCCAGCGGCGGCGATGTCGTCCACGGGGATCTGCTGGGTCATCGGAGCCCTCCTTCGTCCCACCAACCCGTACCCAGGGCGACGGTTCCGGCCGGATAGGGAGAAGGGGCCTGAGGAATTCTCCCCAGGCCCCTTCGGCGCTGCACTTCGGTCAGGCCGGCCGCGCGCGGCCGTCTGCTCAGAACGGCGGTGCGGTGGGGCGCGGAGACACCGAGCCGGAGGGCGACGGCGTCACCGTGGTGGAAGACGAGGTCGGCGTGGCGGGCTTGGCTTCGGCCTTCTCGTTCTTCTCGGCCTTGTCGGCATCCCCGCTGGCCGTTTCGATCCCGTTCTTCGCTTCCTCCTTCAGACCATGCGCCGTCTCGGTGGCAGCCTTCTTCACCTCGGCCGCGGCGCCGCTGACGACATCCGCCACCTTCTGCACGGAAAGATCACCCTTCCGCAGTTCCTCCTGGGAATGGGCGTAGGCCTCCCCCAGCTTCTCCTTGCCGCGCTCAAGGTGCTCCGCGGCGGTTTCCCTGGCCTGCGCGTAGCCTTCCTGGACCGTCTCGGTGGCGCGGTCGGCGATGGCGTCGCTGGCCTCGCCCATCAGCCGGTCCTCGGTCTCCGTGCGCGGCAGCAGGGCACCGAGCGCCGCGCCCAGCGCCAGCCCGAGTGCACCGAAGAGCAGCGGCTGTTCCTGGGCGACATGGCTCATCCCACTGCGCGCGCGGTCCACCAGCATGCCGGCCTGCTCGGATGCCGCGTCATAGCCGCGCGCCATGCTGTCCGTCGCATCGTGATAGGTGGCGCGGGCGGCGCGGCCGGCGCTGGTCAGCCCCTCGGAAGCCTGATTCGCGAGGTCCGAAGCCGTGGCACTCGCGCGCGACGCGGCATCGCCCACGGCGCCCGCGGCCCGGTTCGCCATTCCGGCGCCCGCGGCGTAGGTGCTGGAGGCGGTGTCGCTCACTGCTCCCGCCGCGCGGCCCGCCATGCCGCTGCCCGCCGCGTAGGTCTGGGCGGCGGTGTCACGCACGGTGCCGACGCCGCTGGCGGCGCGGTCGCGCATGTCGCCCATGGTGCCCTGCACGCGGTCGCCGGCATGGCGCGCTGCCTCGCCCGCGCGGGTGCCGAAGCCGGGGCCAGCCGGACGGGGCGGCGGAGGCGGCAGCAGGGGGCGGCTGGGATCGGGCGCGCGGGTGAGCGGGTAGGTCGCCGGGCGGCGCCCGCCGGAGAGCATCATCCAGCCCAGCCCGACGCCAACAAGCAGCAACGGCAGCGGATTGTCACGGACGGAAGTGCCAAGGTTGCGCATCAGCTCTGGACCGCCGGAGTCCCGTGCGTAGTCCATAAGTTGGTCCACCACCTGGCCGGGCGACATGCGCTCGCGCAGCGCCTCGATGGTGTCCGTGACGCTGGCCCGGGTGCGCTCGACCTCCTCCTCGATCTCGGCGGGGGATTGGCCATGCGGGTTCGTGCTCTCGCTCATCGCACCTGCTCCTTGGCGACCGCCGCGTCACGGGAGAGCTGTGTCGCGGTCCGTTGCGGGGTGAGGTTCGCGGCCTTCAGGCGGTTCAGCCCGGACCGCAGCATGATGTAGCCGATGATCGCGACGACTACGGCGACGATCAGCTGGGACAGCCAGACGGAAAGGCCGAGCGTGACGAGGAAGGCGGCGATCGCCAGCAGCAGCACGATCAGCGCCGCCAGCAGCAGCGCGCCGCCGACGGCGATGCCGCCGGCCGAGGCACCGACTTGGCTCACCTTCTCGCCCATCTCCGCGCGTGCGAGCTGCACTTCCTTGCGCAGGAGCGTCGAGGTCTGGTTGACGAGGTCGCCCAGCAGATCGGGAACTGAGCGGTTGGCTTCCGGCATCATCACACCGTTCCTTCTGAAGGGCCGGGCATGCTGCCGGGCTGCGCGGTGCCAGGCTTGTGCGCGGCGGCACCGCCGAGCGTGGCGGCCGGCATGGTGGCCGGACGCAACGCGCCGCTCTCCGCGCCGCCCGTCCGGTTCGCGCCTTCTGGCACCCAGCCGGGCGCCATGGTCGGGTTCCGGGACATGTCCTCGGCCGCGTGCGGCGCGGTGCCGGTCCGCGGGGTCATGCTGCCGGTGCGCGCGCCGGAATACGACATGCGGCTGTCGCGGGCGGAGCTGCGGGCGAAGCGGGTGAGGGCGAAGCCCGCTACCATCGCGGCGCCGAAGAAGGCCACCGGCTGCCGGTGCGCGAAGGCGTTGACCTGGCTCACCAGGTCGCCGACGCTGCGCTCACGCAGCGCGTTGGCCATGCTGTCGACGGAATCCGCCGCGCTGCGCACATGGCGCGCGATCTCGGGCGAGGCATCCTCCAGGTCGTCAGCGACACGGCGGACGGCATCGGCCAGATGGCGGCCTTGCTCGGCGCCGGCTTCCTTCTGCTGTTCGACGACCTGTTCGACCTTCTCCTGCGCTGTGGCTATCAGGTCTTCCCCCTCGGCGCGAACCGCCTGCAGGGTCTCCCCTGCCTGGTCGCGGAGTTCGCGGGCGGTTTCCCCGGCCCGGGCCTGCGCCTCCGATGCCGTGGCCTGGAGATCCGCCTTCGCATCGCGTGACGGTTCGCGGCGCTCTCCGGGCAGAGTAGGCTGATCGCTCATGGCTCGCCTCCTGTCTCGTTTCTGCTAAGCAGGCGCGACCTTGCGCACCTTCCCCGATCGGTCCGGCACATGGCGTGGCCATGGCCTGTCGCTCTGGATGCATCGACAACACCAAGAAAGGGCATCGGTTCCGCTGGGAGTGCGAGGTTTCTACCGAATTGCAGGCGGAGCAGGATGGGCGCGCCTTCCCGGCGGAGCGGCGCGCGTTGCCGGAGAGGATGGAACAGCATGCTCTCTGCACATGGACCGGCGGCCTCATGGCTTCGGCAAGGGGTGGCCTGCGGCTGGACCGCCCGCTTCGAGCACCCGCCATCCTGTCCTCCCGGGTTTGCAGGACCGTCGCCACCGTTGCAGGCGAGGCGTCCGGGAACGGGTATTGCCGGTCGGGACGGAGGCCGGAGCAGCGCCTCGCACGCCTGCCCTCCCGCGGCGTCGGCCGCGCGGGATCAGGGCGCTGCGGCTACATCTTTTCCTTCGTGCCGCGCGAGATCAGCCACCAGTTCACCGGAAAGGTCGTCGCGAAGCCAAGCACCATGGCAATCTGCATCATGAACCAATAGGCCCATTGCGTCGGGCTGGATTCCGGGAAGATCCAGCGGTGAAAGACCATCCAGGCGAACATCCCGACCTGGTATGCGACCAGAGAGAGGGTATCTACCTTGATTGCGGCCCATATGCCCTGCCGCAGGCCAAGCCCGCGCATGGGCGCGATGGTGAAGTACTGGAAGGCGATGCCGAACAGGTAAGCCAGAACGAAGGAAAGGAGGAGTTTGCCGAGCAGCTCTGAGCCGAACAGCGTGAAGCCGATCGCGAAGACCAGCCAGTCTCCCACGAAATCCCCCAGGGCGCAGCCGGCACCGCAATGCGTCGCCCCGCCGAAGGCGAACTCGCCCATGCTCTTCTGATCCTTGGGCTTGCGGCCGATGCTCCAGTAGAAGGGCAGGCCGAGCGGCCCCCAGTAGAGCACCGTCAGCGGCCACACGGCCTCCATGATCCACATCTTCTGCCGATGCCCCAGCGCGAAGATGTCGAGCACCACGTACAGGGCGCTGAGAATGGAAAGGAGGCAGTAGTAGAAGGCCAAGGTCTGAAGCCATTCAGGAGGCATAGAGAGCAGATCTCCTCGAGGAAGGCAGGCTGGCCCCGGTGGGCATTGCCCCTGTCCCTGACATTGCCGTCGGGCGACGGAGAGCCCGGCTGAAAGTACGTGCGCCGGGAATGCGAAGGCTTGCTGCGGGGCTTGCCGGCGCGTCACGCGCCGCAGAGGCGCGCCCCCAGCCCTGATCTTCCAGGCGGTGGGATGCCCTGCGCATCTCTGCCGAAGCCAAGGACAAGGCAGCGGTTTCGTGGCAATGCTGCAACCTCCCACACCAGTCGGTGATGCGCCGCTATGGTGGGGACGCCGCCAGCGCCCATTCTCGGCAACCCCTGCAGGCATAAGGCGTCTCTTCTTGGCGCCTCGCACCGGAAGCGCGGTGCTCTCCGCCCCGGTGCTGACCGGCCGCCTCGCGGGCTGGGCCATGCCGGAGCAGCTTGCCAGTGCCCGGAATGCCGAGAGCGGGATGGATGATGGCCTTCCCTCGGAGGAGGCGGCAGAGCGCCAGGAGCATTTCAAGGAAGCCTTCGGCCGGTTCTTCGACCTGCCCGTGATGATCCTGTTCGGCGCCGTGATCCCGTGGCAGGGCTGGGCCGATCTCGGCTGGCACGGCGCCGTCTTCGCCGTGGGCATTTTCCTGCTGCGCCGTCCGCCGGTCTGGCTGCTGCTCGGGCGCTTCATGCCCTGGGCAGGCCCGCCCCGAGCGCTGTTCGGCGGGTGGTTTGGGCCGATTGGCGTTGCCGCGCTGTTCTGCGCCGTGGAGATCCAGGGTCGGATGGGGCTGCACACAGTCTGGCCCGTGGTCAGCCTGGCGGGGTCGGTGCGGCCGTGCTGGCGCATGGGGTCACGGGCACGGTGTTCACCCGCATGTTCGGCCACTGGCGGCGCCGTGCCTTCCCGGTGGAGGCCGGCGAGTAGCGGCCGGCCGCGCCTGTACTTCGATACTTCAGATCCCCATTATATAAGCGCGCCATCGGCTGGCGCCGTGCCGTGAAGCCCTGGTGGGCAGCACCGGAAGGGACTGATGGAGCCCATCACCGAAGAATTCTCTCCCGCGGCCGCCGCGCCGCTCGCCAGGATGGAGGCGCAGGCCGCGGAGGCCACCGCCATGCTGCGCCTGCTGGCCAATGAGCGGCGGCTGCTGATCCTCTGCCTCCTCATCGCGGAAGGGGAGACGTCCGTGGGCTCCCTCGTCGAGCGCGTCGGCCTGTCGCAGCCCGCCCTGTCGCAGCACCTCGCCCGATTGCGGGAGGATGGGCTGGTGGCCACCCGGCGCACCGGCACGACCATCCACTACCGGATCGCCGATCCCCGCGTGGCCAGGATCATCGCGACCCTGCACGACGTTTTCTGCCTGTCGGCGCCTTGAGCCGCCCGCCCCGCCCGCCGGAACCGCCCGCCCTGGCAGCGGCGGCCCCCGCCTTGCGCCGCGCCGGGTTGCTTCAGGCTGCCGCGGCGCTGCTCTGGCTGCCGCAGGCGGCGCTGCTGGCGCTGGCGGTGGCCCGCCTCGCCCGGGGGGAGGGCTTGGCCGGCGTGCTGATCCCGGCAGCGCTGCTCGGGCTCGCCGGGCTGCTGCGCGCCGCGCTGGACGCCCTGGGGGGCAGGATCGCCTTCCGAGCCGCCCGTGCAGCCCTGACCACGCTGCGCCGGGAGGCCTTGGCCGCCCTGGCGGCGCGGTCGCCGCTGGATGCCGCCCGCCCGGCTTCCGGTCTTGCCGCGGCGGCGGTGGCCGAGCAGGCGGAGGCCGTGCTGCCCTATCTGTTGCGCTACCGCCCCGCCAGGATGCGCGCCGTGCTGGTGCCGCTGGGGCTCCTGATGGCGGTGGCCACGCAGTCCTGGATGGCGGCCCTGATCCTGCTCTTCGCCGCCCCGCTGATCCCGCTCTTCATGGCGCTGGTCGGGTTGCGCGCGAAGGAAGCGAGCGAGGCGCAGATGCTGGAGATCGGCGGCATGAATGCACTGCTGCTCGACCGCCTGCGCGGCCTGTCCACCATCCGCGCCTTCGAGGCCGAGGAGGCCATGGCCGGGCGCCTGCGGGCGGCGGCGGAGGCGCTGCGCACCCGCACCATGGCGGTGCTGCGCATCGCCTTCCTCTCCTCGGCCGTGCTGGAGCTGTTCTCGGCACTGGGCGTGGCGATGGTCGCGGTCTATGTCGGCTTCCACCTGTTGGGCCTGCTGCCTTTCGGCACCTGGGGCGGCTGGCTCGGCCTGGGGCCGGCGCTTTTCGTCCTGTTGCTCGCCCCTGCCTTCTTCGACCCGCTGCGCGACCTTGCCGCCGCCTGGCACGACCGCGCCGCCGGCGAGGCTGCCCTTGAGGCCCTGACCCGGCTCGCCGCGCCGCCCACTCTGGCGCTGCCGGGAGCGACCGAAGCGCCGACGGCACCCACCGGCACCGTAGCGCCCGCCCTGGATGTTTCTGCACTGCTCTTCCGTCACGAGGCGGCGGCGGGTCCCGTCTTCGGCGGCTTCTCGCTCCAGGTTGCCCCGGGCGAGCGCGTGGCGTTGTTCGGGCCAAGCGGTTGCGGCAAGTCCACCCTGCTGGCGCTGCTGGCCGGCTTGGCGCTGCCGGAGGGTGGCAGGATCGCGCTCGACGGCGCCGCGCTCACCGTCGCCAGCGCCGCCACGCTGCGCCGGCGGATCGCCTGGATCGGTCAGCAGCCGCATGTCTTCGCCGCCTCGCTGCGCGACAATGTCCGGCTCGGCCGCACCGGACTGGAGGCCGAAGCGCCGCTTGCGCGCCTGCTGCCCGGACATGATCCGGCGCGCCGGGTGGGGGTGGGCGGCCTCGGCCTCTCCGGCGGCGAGGCCCTGCGCCTGGCGCTGGCCCGCGCCATTGCCGATCCAGCGGTGGGCCTGATCCTCGCTGACGAGCCGACCGCGCATCTGGACCGCGCCACCGCCGCCGAGGCCACCGAGGCCCTGATGGCCGCCGCCGAGGGGCGGACACTGGTCGTGGCGACGCACGACCCGGTGCTTGCCGCCCGGATGGACCGCATCGTCAGGCTGCCGGCATGAAGCGGTGGCGGCCCCTGCTGGGCGTGGTGCGCCTGTTCCTGTCGGGCCAGCGGGGGCGCCTGTTCCTCGGCGCCTTGCTGGCCGCCGTGACGGTGCTGGCCGGCGTGGCGCTGCTCGGCCTCTCCGGCTGGTTCATCACCGGCACCGCCCTGGCCGGCGCCAGCGCCGCCACCGCGCTTTCCTTCGACGTCTTTCGTCCCTCCGCCGGTATCCGCTTCCTGGCGCTGGCGCGCACTGCCGCGCGCTACGGCGAGCGCCTGGCGACGCATGACGCCACCCTGGCCCTGCTCGCTGCCCTCCGGGAGCGGCTCTTTCGCGGCTATGCCGTCCCCGGCGTGGCACGGAGCCTGCTGGCGCGCCCCTCGCGGCTGCTCTTCCGCCTGACCGCCGAGGTGGACGCGCTGGACAACCTCTATCTGCGCGTGCTCGTGCCGGGCGCCGCGGCGCTGGTGACGGCGCTGGCCGCCGGTTACGGCCTCGGCCTGCTGGACGGCCGGCTCGGCCTCGGGCTGGTTGTGGTGCTGATCGTGCTGGGCCTGGGCCTGCCCTTGGGCCTAGCGCGCGCGGCCGAGCGGATGGCACGCCGGCGTGCGGCGGCGCTGGAGGCATTGCGGGCGCGCGGCATCGACCTCGTCGCCGGCCAGACCGACCTGCTGATGGCCGGACGCCTTGGCGCGCAGGTAGAAGCCGCTATGGCCGCCGAGCAGCGCCTCGCCACCGCAGAGGACACGTTGAACCGGATGGAGAGCGCCGCCAGCTTCGCCTTTTCGCTGGCGGGGCCGCTGATCCTCGCGGCCGCCCTGCTGGCCGCCGCTGCGCTGGTCGAGAGGGGGACGATCTCCGTTCCCCAGGCGGCGCTGGTGTTGCTGGTGGCGATGGCGGCGCTGGAGCCCTTCGCCGCGCTGCGGCGGGGCGCGCTGGAACTCGGCCGCACGGCACTGGCGGCCCGGCGGCTGGCGCCGGCGCTGCGGGTGGAGGGGTTGCCGCCTGCCATTCCCACGCCGCCGGAGGGGCTGGCGCTGGCGTTTCGGCAGGTGACCTTTCGCCATCCCGGCAGCACGCGGCCGCTCTTCGCCGGCCTGTCCCTCGATGTGCGGCGTGGCGAGCGCGTGGCGGTGACCGGCCCCAGCGGCGCCGGCAAGTCCACCCTGTTGGCGCTGCTGCAGGGCGAGGCGACGCCAGAAGCCGGGGAAGTGATGGCGGCACGACGCGCGGTGCTCGGCCAACGGACCGAACTGTTCCAGGACAGCTTGCGTGGCAACCTGCTGCTGGCCGACCCGCAGGCCGACGAGGCCCGCCTCTGGCAGGCGCTGGAGGAAGCGCAACTCGCCGAGGCCGTCCGCGCCCTGCCGCAGGGGTTGGACACGCCGCTGGGCGAGGGGGGCGCCGGCCTCTCGGGCGGGCAGCGGCGGCGCCTGGCCCTGGCCCGTATGCTGCTGCGCGATGCCCCGCTCTGGCTGCTCGATGAGCCGACCGAAGGGCTCGACGCCGCAAATGCCACCGCGATCTTGACCTGGATCAAGGAGCGGCCTCGCGAAACCGCTATATTCGCGGTCACGCATCTGCGGCGTGAGGCCGAGATCGCCGACCGCCTGCTCCATCTGGAGGAGGGGCGGTTGGTGGCCGAGTGGCGGCGCGGCGAGGCCGGCTTCGACGCGGCACTCGCCGCGCTCCGCCCGGACTGACCTCAGCGCCGGCTGCGACGGGCCGCCGCCATCCTGCGCGGCCCGGGCATCGGCTGGGGAGCCGGCTTCGGGCCGGCGAAGATCGGCATGGAATTCGACGTCGTCTCGCTGTCACGGCTGCAATTCGCCATGACGGCGCTGTACCACTTTCTCTTCGTTCCTCTGACGCTCGGCCTGTCCGTCATCGTTGCCATCATGGAGACGGTGTACGTCATGACGGGCCGCGCGATCTGGCGGGACATGACCAAGTTCTGGGGAACGCTGTTCGGCATCAACTTCGTGCTCGGCGTGGCCACCGGCATCACCATGGAATTCCAGTTCGGCATGAACTGGAGCTACTACAGCCACTATGTCGGCGACATCTTCGGCGCCCCGCTGGCGATCGAAGGGCTGATGGCTTTCTTCCTGGAGGCCACCTTCGTCGGGTTGTTCTTCTTCGGCTGGGACCGCATGTCGAAGCTCGGCCATCTCGCCACCGCCTGGGCGGTAGCGGCGGGTTCGAACTTCTCCGCGCTCTGGATCCTGATCGCCAATGGCTGGATGCAGAACCCTGTTGGCGCCAGCTTCAACCCGGCCACCATGCGCATGGAGATCGACAACTTCTTCGACGTCGTCGTCAATCCGGTGGCGCAGGCGAAGTTCGTCCACACCGTCTCGGCCGGTTATGTGACAGCCGCCATTTTCGTGCTGGGCGTCTCCGCCTGGTACATGCTGAAGGGGCGATATATTCCGCTGGCGCGGCGCTCCATGGCGGTGGCGGCCTCCTTTGGCCTGCTCTCCTCCCTCTCGGTCGTCGTACTGGGCGATGAGAGCGGCTACCTCGCCACCGAGCACCAGAAGATGAAGCTGGCCGCGATCGAAGGCATGTGGGAGACCGAGGCGGCCCCAGCTCCCTTCACCGCCATCGGCTTCCCCAACCAGGAAACGCGCGAGACGCAGCATGTGCTGCAGATCCCCGCCGCGCTGGGCCTGATCGCCACCCGCTCGCTGAACACCGAGGTGCCCGGCATTCGTGACCTGGTGAAGAGCGCCGAAACGCGCATCCGTAGCGGCATCCTGGCCTATGACGCGCTCCAGGCCATCCGTGCCGCGCGCGGCGTGGAGCCGGCGGGCCCGGCAATCCGCGAGACGTTCGAGGCAAATGGCCGCAACCTCGGCTATGCCTATCTGCTGAAGCGCTACGTGGACGATCCGCGACAGGCAACGCCGGAACAGATCGAGCGCGCGGCCTGGGACACCGTGCCGCAGGTGGCGCCGCTGTTCTGGTCCTTCCGCCTGATGGTCGGCCTTGGCATCTTCTTCATCCTTCTGCTCGGCACCTTTTTCTACCTGGCCTCGCGCCACCAGCTCGAACGGCGCCGCTGGCTGCTCTGGGTCGCCGTCTTCGCCATCCCGACGCCCTGGATCGCCGCCGAGCTCGGCTGGTTCGTCGCCGAGTTCGGACGCCAGCCCTGGATCATCGAGGGCGTGCTGCCGACCGCCATCGCCGTCTCCAGTCTCGGCATCTCCGACCTGCTGATCACGCTCGCCGGCTTCGTGCTGTTCTACAGCGTGCTCTTTGTCATCGAGATGGGGCTGATGCTGGCGGCCATCCGCAAGGGGCCGCAGATCGGTCAGAACTTGCCGCCCCGGCCCGCCGCCACGCCGCTTCCCGGCGCCCTTCCCGCGGAGTGACTTCGATGATCCTGCACGAACTCCTCGACTACACGACACTGCGGCTCATCTGGTGGGTGGTGCTGGGCGTGCTGCTGATCGGCTTCGCCGTGACCGACGGCTTTGACATGGGCGTCGGCGCATTGCTGCCCTTCGTCGGCCAGACGGATGTGGAACGGCGCATCGCGATCAACACCATCGGCCCCGTCTGGGAAGGCAACCAGGTGTGGTTCATCCTGGGCGGCGGTGCCATCTTCGCCGCCTGGCCGCCGCTCTACGCCATCTCCTTCTCCGGCTTCTATCTTGCCATGTTCGTGGTGCTGTCGGCGCTGATCCTGCGGCCCGTGGGCGTCAAGTACCGCAGCAAACGGCCGGGCGCCCGCTGGCGCCGTGGGTGGGACTGGGCGCTGTTCACCGGTGGCTTCGTACCCGCACTGATCTTCGGGGTAGCGGTGGGCAACGTGCTGCAGGGCGTGCCCTTCCGGCTGGATGACGACCTGCGGGCCTTCTATGAAGGCTCATTCTTCGGCCTGCTGAACCCCTTCGCGCTGCTCTGCGGCCTTCTCTCGGTCGCCATGTTGGTGATGCACGGGGGTGCCTGGCTCTCCTTCAAGGCCGAGGGGATCGTGGCGCAGCGGGCGCGCACCTACGGTTCATGGGCCGCGCTAGCGACCATCGGTCTCTTCGCCCTGGGCGGTCTGGCCCTGTGGCTCTTCGTGGATGGCTACCGCATCACCAGCACAGTGGTGACGGACGGCCCCTCGAACCCGCTGCTGAAGGACGTCGCGCGGGACGGCATGGCCTGGTTCGCCAACTACGCCGCGCGGCCCTGGCTGGTGATCGTCCCAGCGCTCGGCTTCCTGGGCGCGCTACTGGCTTTCCTCGGCCTGCGCGCGGGGCGGGAAGGGCTGACGCTGCTCGCTTCCGGCCTCTCGGTCTTCGGCGTCATCGCGACGGTGGGCATCTCGATGTTCCCCTTCATCCTGCCGTCCTCGATCGACCCACGCTCCAGCGTGACGGTGTGGGACAGCTCCTCTTCGCACCAGACGCTGTTCATCATGCTGGTCTCGACGGTGATCTTCCTGCCGATGATCCTTGCCTATACCGCCTGGGTCTACCGCGTGCTCTGGGGCAAGGTGGGCGAAGCGATGGTGCAGGACGAAGCCGGCCACTCCTACTGACCCGCAAGAAGGAAACCGAACCGATGTGGTACTTCGCCTGGCTCCTGGGCCTTCCGTTGGCCGCCGCCTTTGCCGTGCTCAACGCGCTCTGGTTCGAGTTGCACGAGAGCGGCCCGGCCAAGCCATTGCAGGACGCGGACTGAAAGAAAGGCCGGGGGAAGGAATTCCCCCGGACCCCTATCTTCTTTCTGTCAGTTCGGCGCTGCGCCTCCCGCCCACGCGGGAGGCTTGAAGAAAAAAGAAGGAGGTCTTGGGGAATTCATCCCCCCGGACCTTTTTATCGCGACGGAACCACAGGGCCGCCATAGCGACTCGCCGGCACCGGCACCCCCAGGTGCTCGCGCAGCGTGCGCCCGCTGTAGTCGGTGCGGAACAGGCCGCGCCGCTGTAGTTCGGGTGTCACCATCTCGGCGAACTCTTCCAGGCCCAGTGGCAGCACCGCCGGGCAGATGTTGAAGCCGTCCGCCGCCTCGGCCTCGACCCAGGCTTCCATCTCGTCCACGATCTGCTTCGGCGTGCCGATCAGGATGCGCGAGCCGAAGCCAGCGGCGATGGTGGTGTAGAGCTGGCGAATTGTGAGGTTGTCGCGCCGCGCCAGCGTCAGCAGGTTCTTGGCGATACTGCGCACCTTTGGGTCATTCGGCTCCGGCACCGGGCCGTCGAGCGGGTAGGCAGAGAGGTCGCCCATCTGGCCGTAGAGATAGGAGAGGCCCAGCTCCGGCGCGACCAACTCGTTCAGCAGGTCGTATTTCTCGCGCGCTTCGGCCTCGGTGCGGCCGATGAAGGGCGTGATGCCCGGCATGATCTTCAGACCTTCCGGTGCGCGGCCGTGGCGGGCGACGCGGGCCTTGAGGTCGGCGTAATAGGCTTTGCCGGTCTCCAGGTCATGCGGCACGGCATAGACCACCTCGGCGCTCTCGGCGGCGATCTCCATGCCCGCCTCGGAGGCGCCGGCCTGCACCAGCACGGGGCGCCCTTGCGGACTGCGGGCGACGCTCAGCGGCCCCTTCACCTTGAAGTGCTTGCCCTGGTGGCTCAGCACATGCAGCTTGGCGGGATCGAAGAAGACGCCGCTTTCCTTGTCGTGCCGGAAGGCGTCGGCATCCCAGGAATCCCACAGCCCCTTCACCACCTCGACGAACTCGGCGGCGCGCTCGTAGCGCGTGCCGTAGTCCAGGTGCTGGTCGCGGTTGAAGTTCTGCGCCTCGGCATCCGACCAGGAGGTGACGACGTTCCAGCCCGCGCGCCCGCCGCTGATGCGGTCCAGCGAGGCGTATTTTCGCGCGATGTGGAAGGGCTCGTTGTAGGTCGTGGAGGCGGTGGCGACCAGACCGATATGCGTCGTCGTCGCGGCGAGGGCGGAGAGCAGCGTCAGCGGCTCCAGCTCGGCGGTCTGCGCGGAGCGGCAGAGCGAGCCCGGCGGATCGTCCTTGGCGCGGATGCCGATGCCATCGGCCAGGAAGACCATGTCGAACTTCGCCGCCTCGGCGGTGCGTGCCACATGCAGGAAGTGGCTGAAGTCGGAGGCCGCGCCGGGGTCGGCCGCCGGATGGCGCCAGGCCGCGGCATGGTAGCCGAGATAGCGCATCGACAGCCCGAGGCTGATGGGCTTGCGGGTGCTCATGCGGGTATCCTCACATCGCGGGCCACGCTGCCATGCAGGGTGCCGAGCAGCGCGCGGGTATAGTCATGCTGCGGATTCTCGAAGACCTGCTCGGTCGGGCCGATCTCCAGCAGCTTGCCGAAATGCATCACGCCGATGCGGTGGCAGAGGAAGCGTGCCACATGCAGGTCATGCGTGATGAAGATCATCGCGAGATTGCTGCGCGCCTGCACCGCGCGCAGCAGGTTCAGGATCTGCGCCCGCACGGAGACGTCGAGCTTGGACACCGCCTCATCCGCCACGATCAGCTCGGGCTTCAGCGCCAGTGCCCGGCCGATGGCGGCGCGCTGCAACTGCCCGCCCGACATCTGGTGCGGATAGCGCTCGGCGAAGGAGGCGGGCAGGCCCACCTCGTCCAGGATCTGCGCGATGCGGGCGGGGAGCTCCGCCCGGGTGCAGAGCCGGTGCAGCTTCAGCGGCGTGGCGATGGCGGTGCCGATGGTCTGCCGCGGGTTGAAGGAGGAGAGCGGGTCCTGGAAGACCATCTGCATGGCACGCCGGTGCGGCCGCAGCGCTGCCTCGGAAAGATGCGTCAGGTCCAGCCCGCGCAGCAGAATGCGGCCGCCGGCGGGCTCGTAGAGCCGTAGCACCGTCTTGCCCAGCGTCGTCTTGCCGCTGCCGGATTCACCCACCAGCCCCAGGATCTCGCCAGGCTGGACCTTGAGGCTGACGCCATCCACCGCGCGCAGCTCGCCGCCTGGGCGGTGCGGGTCGGCGAAGCGGACGAGCAGGTTCTCGACCTGCAACAGGGGCTCAGGCATCGAGCAGGCACCGGATCTGGCGGCCAGGAGCGACTTCGCGCAGCGGCTGCGGCGCCTCGCAGCCTTCCCGCGCCCAGGCGCAGCGCGGGCGGAACACGCAGCCCGAAGGACGGGTGCCCGGCGCCGGCAACTGGCCGGGAATCTCCGCCAGTTGCTCGGCCCGTGCGGCGAGGGCATTGGCGGTGGCAATCAGGCCGCGCGTGTAGGGGTGGCGCGGCGCGGCCAGTACCTCCGCCGCCGGACCGGTTTCCACGATGTCGCCGGCATACATCACGGCCAGCCGGTCACTGATCTGCGCGGCGATGCCGATGTCGTGGGTGATGAAGATGAAGGCGGCCGAGAGCCGCTTCCGCAGATCGGCGAAGAGCGCCAGGATCTGTTGCTCGACGATGTTGTCGAGGTTGGTTGTGGGCTCGTCGGCAACGATCAGCCCCGGTTCCAGCGCCACCACCATCGCGATCAGCGCGCGCTGCAACATGCCGCCGGAAAGCTGGTGCGGGTAGCGCTCCAGCACCGCCTCCGGGCGCGGAATGCCGACATCCGCCAGCAGCGCCGTGGCGCGTGGCCGCCAGGGGCCGGTGAAGCCGCGCCGGTCGAGCGCGGTGCGCAGGTGCCAGCCAATCGTCTTGGCCGGGTTGAAGGAGCCGACCGGGTCCTGGAACACCATGGCCATCTCGCGCCCACGATAGGGGCGGAACTCGCGGTCCGGCAGGCTGGTGAGGTCGCGGTCGCGCCAGACCAGCACATCTGCCGCGGCCCTAAGGCCCTCGGGAAGCAGGCGCAGCAGGGCCAGGCAGGTCACCGTCTTGCCCGAGCCGGATTCGCCGATGATGCCGAGCGTCTCGCCCGGCCGCAGCGTCAGGTCCACGCTCCGCACCACCTCCAGCGGCCCGGCCTGGACGCGGAGGTTGCGCACCTCCAGCAGCGGCGCGCTCATGGGCCGGCCGCCTTGCGCAGCCGCGGGTCGGTCAGGTCGCGCAGCCCGTCGCCCAGCAGGTTGAGGCCCAGCAGCGCGACGGAGACCACCAGCCCGGTCAGCGTCAGCACCCAGGGCGCGCGCTGGAAGTACTCGCGCCCGTCCGCGAGGATGGTGCCAAGGGAGGGTGTCGGCGGCTGCACGCCAAGGCCGAGGAAGGAGAGCCCCGCCTCCATGACGATGCCGAAGGCGATGCCGATGCTGGCCTGCACCAGCAGGGTGGAAAGGATGTTGGGCAGGATCTCGAACAGCAGGATGCGCGCCGGGCGCTGCCCCATCAGCCGCGCTGCCTGCACGAAGGGCTCCGGTAGCAGCGCGCGCGTCAGGTTGCGGGCCAGGCGGGCGAAGATCGGCAGATAGGTGAGGGCGATGGCGATGATGACGTTCTGCACGCCGAAACCCAGCACCACCATCATGAACAGCGCCAGCACGAAGCTCGGAAAGGCGAAGAGCAGGTCGCAGCCCGCCATCAGGATGGCTTCGTAGGTGCCGCCGCGCCAGGCCGCGCTCATGCCCAGCGCCACGCCGAGCGCGGCACCGGCCAACACGCCGCAGGTGCTGATGAGGAAGGAGATCTGCCCGCCGCTGAGCACGCGGGAGAGCACGTCCCGCCCAAAGGAATCCGTGCCCAGCCAGTGGATGGCGTCTGGCGGCGTCAGCACGTTGATGAAGTCCATCTCCTCCGGTGCGAAGGGCGTCAGCCAGGGGCCGGCCAGGATGCCGAACAGCACCAGCAGCATGATGAGCAGCCCTGTCAGCAGGGTGCGGCTGCGCAGCGCGGAGCGGAGCAGGCCGCCCATCAGGCGCGCGCCTTGGGATCGAGGCGCATGCAGAGGAAATCCACGAGAAGGTTGGTCAGCAGCACGATGACGAGGAAGGTCAGGGCGCAGGCCTGGATCACCGGGTAATCACGCCCGAAAGCGGCATCCACCATCAGCGAGCCGAGGCCGGGAATGCCGAAGACGCGCTCGATCACCACCACGCCGCCGAGCAGGTAGCGAACCTGCAGGCCGACAATGGTGACGTAGGGGATCAGGGCATTGCGCAGGATGGTGTGCCGGAAGACGAAGGCGCCGGAATGGCCCAGCGATCGCGCCACCTGCACATAGGGCCGGTGCATCACCTCCAGCAGCGAGGCGCGCAGTACGCGTGAGAAGACGGCGGCCATCGGCGCCGCGATGGCCAGCGCCGGCAGGAAGCCGGAGAGCAGCGCGCCCGCGAGGGAATCCGCCGGGGAGGTGAAGCCGTAGGAGGGAAACAGCGGAAAGTTCAGGGCCAGGAAGAAGACCAGCACATAGCCGAGCCAGAAATCCGGCATGGAGACGCCGAGCACGGCGAAGGAGGTCATGACCGTGTCCGCCGCCTTGCCACGCTGCAGCGCCGCCACGGTGCCCACCACCAGCGAGATCGCCGCCGCCAGCACCAGCGCATAGAGGCCGATGAAGGCCGTCACTGGCAGGCGGCTGGCGATCAGCTCGCCCACCGGCACGCCGCCCGCCAGGGTCAGCGAGCGACCGAAATCGCCCTGCACCGCGCCGGTGATCCAGGACAGGAACTGCACGGGCAGGGGCTGGTCCAGCCCATGCGTGCGACGGAAGGCTTCCACCAGCTCGGGGCGGGCGTTCTCGCCCAGGGCGGCGAGCGCCGGGTCGCCCGGCGTCGCCTTCATGGCGAAGAACACCGCCAGCGCGCCCGCCAGGACGGTCAGCAGCAGAATGCCAGTGCGGCGGAGCGCCCTGCGCAGGGCCGGTGAGGACAAGGCTGCTTATCCGAGCGTGATCGACCCGAACTGGTCGCCGTAGTTGGAATAGGGAAGCTGCGTGAAGCCGCCGACATTGGCCGTCAGCAGGTTGTGGATGTTGGAGCAGAACAGCGGGATCACCGGCATGTCCTCGATCCAGAGGTGCTCGCTCTCGCGATACATCGCGCCGCGCTTCGCGGGGTCCAACTCGCGCCGGGCCTTCACCAGCAACTCGTCCAGCTTCGGGTTGCTGTAGCCGGCGAAGTTGCGCCAGCCTTCGCTGTGCAGCAGGTCGTAGGAATACTCGTCCGGGTCGATCATGCCGAGCCAGCCCCAGGTGCCGGCCTGATAGTCGCCGCTGCGGATGCGGGAGAAGACGGTGTTCGCCTCCGTCACCTCCACGTTGAGCTGGGTGCCGAGCACCTGGTTCACCTGCGCGGCCACCACCTCGCCGATACGCTTCCACCAGCCGGAGCCCCAGGTCAGGATGGTGCCCTTGGTGCCCGGCCCATACTTCGACTTGGCCAGTTCCTCCTTGGCGCGCTGCGCGTTGAAACTGGAGAGCGGCTTCGGTGCCGGATCATAGGACGCGGTGAGCGAGGGCGGGATCAGACCCGGAGTCGCCACGCCCTCGCCGAACAGCACGATGCGCACCAGCACATCCCGGTTGATGGCAAGCGAGACGGCGCGGCGGAAATGCACGTCGTCGAAGGGCGGCTTGCGGTTGTTCAGCGAGAGGAAGCGGGTGTTCAGCCCAGGCTGCTTCAGGACCTTGATCTCGGGCCGCTTCTCCAGGTTCGGGATGTCAGCGAAGGGGGCGGTGCTGGTCAGGTCCACCTGCTTGCCGAGCAGAGCGGTGACGCCGCTGGTTTCCTCGGCGATCAGCGGGATCTCCACCTCGGGGATGCGCCCCTCGCGGCCATCGAAGGAGCCCGGGAAGGCGGTGAGCTTCAGCGCCTGGTTCGGCTGCCAGTCGCGCAGCATATAGGCGCCGGTGCCGACCGGCTTGCGGCCGAAACCCTCGGGATTGGCGCTGACGGCGCTGCGCGGCAGGATCTGCGTGCCGGTGCGGGCGTTGCTCAGGAAGGTGAGCAGCGGGGCGAAGGGTTCCTTGGTGCGCAGCCGAACGGTCAGCGGGTCCGGCACCTCGATGGCGTCGATGGCGGAGACCTTGCTACGGTTGGGCGATTGCGTCTTCTCGTCCATCAGCCGCTCGAAGGTGAACTTCACGTCGTCGGCGGTCAGCGTGCTGCCGTCATGGAACTTGACACCCTGGCGCAGGCGGAATTCCAGCCCACCGTCCTCGCCGACCTTGAAGCTCTCGGCGAGGTCCGGCACCGGGCGCATCTGCGCGTCCAGCTTCAGCAATCCGTTGTAGAGCGCCCAAATAACGTAGAACTCGGGAATCAGCGCCGCCTTGGCTGGGTCGAGCGTGTTGACGACGCCATAGCCGGTGATGGCGGCGCGCAGGGTGGCGGGGGCGGCAAGCGCCGCGCCACGGGGCCAGCCCAGGGCGGCAGTGGCGCCGAAGCCCGCGCCGGCCGTCAGGATGCCGCGCCGGGACAGCCCAGCGCCACGTGATGACCCGATCATGTGAAGCCCCCGCCAGATTGTTCGTGTTTCGGATTTCAGTATACATCGAAGAACGCGATCTGGCGCAAGCGTCGAAATTTCGGCAAAATTCCCCCTGAAGATGGAGATGCCTCCCCTTTGACGTCCCGTTGCCTGCCATTTCAGCATACTGAACGGGTTCCTTCCCATGGCTGACGACGCGTCCTCCCGGCCCGAGGCGGTCTTCTCGCGCAGCACGGACCTCTATGCCGGCATGAAGGCCGAGATCACCTCCCTGCGCCTTCCACCCGGGACGCAGTTGCAGGAGGTGGCGCTCGGCCAGCGTTTCGGGGTCAGCCGCACCCCCGTGCGGGAGGCTCTCCAGCGCCTGCTGCGGGACGGGCTGGTTGAGCGCTTCGGCCGCTTCTACCGCGTCATCCGTCTGGCCGAGACGGAGGTTCGCGAGTTGTGCGAACTGCGCGAGGCACTGGAATGCATGGCGGTGGAACTGGCCGTGGCGCGCGAGCCGGGCTGCACCGGCGCGCTGGAGGCGCTGATCGTCGCGCAGGAAAAGGCTCTCCGGCGCGAGGATTTCGACGCCTTCAACGACCTGGACGGCGAGTTCCACCTGCGCATCGGGCAGGCCGCAGGCAACGCGGCGCTGCTGCGGCAGATCGAAACCCTGCGTGACAAGGCCTGCCTGGTGCGCGGCATGGAGCAGCGCCGGCCGCATTGGACCAGCCGCGTCATTGCCGAGCACCGGCGCATCGTCAACGCCATGGAACGTGGCGACGCAGCCATCGCCGCCGCCGAGATGCGCTACCACATCCGCAGCGTCATCGCGCTGCGGCCGCCTGCGTGAAAGGGATCTGCCCCGCATGACCTCGCCCCCTCCCGCGGCGCCAGAGGCCGCTGATGTCGCCATCGTCGGGGGCGGCATCACCGGCTGCGCCACCGCGCTGGAACTGGCGCGCCAGGGCCTGCGCGTCGCGCTGTTCGAGCGCGGCGAGCCGGGCCGGGAGCAGTCTTCCCGTGCCTGGGGCTTCGTGCGCCAGCAGGGCCGGCACCCTGCCGAGCTTCCTCTGGCGGCCGAGGCCAATGCGTTATGGCACGAGTTGACGGCGCAATATGGCGCTGCCGCCACGGGCTTCGAGACGGGCGGCATCCTGACTCCCGCCGAAACCCCGGATGACGAGGCACGGATCGTCGCCGCGCATCACGACGCCAGCGGCTTCGGCCTGCGCACGCGGATTCTCTCCGCTGCTGCGCTGCGCGAGAAGCTGCCGCAGCTCGCCGGCTCCTGGCGCGGCGGGCTGCTGACCGATGGCGACGGCTATGCCGAGCCTGCCCTGGCCACCGCCACCATTGCCGCGGCGGCACGCGAGGCGGGGGTGCGCTTCCACACCCGCCAGCCGGTCCTGGAGGTGAGCCTTAAGGGTGGGGCGGTGGAAGGCATTGTCACCGCCGCCGGGCTTCACCGGGCCGGCGTGGTGCTGCTGGCCAATGGCGTGGGCGCTGCCTCGCTGGGACGCCGCCTTGGACTCGCTATGCCGGTGCAGGTGGTGCGCTCCACCGTGGCGCGCACCGTGGCGGCGGCGCCCTTCACGCGACTGGCCATGTGGGGCCCGAAGGTCGCCTACCGGCCCCGGGCGGATGGCAGCTTCGTCATCGGAAATGGCTATCGTGGCGTCGGCGGCGACTATGACATCACGCCGAACTCCTTCCGCCACCTCAGGCATTTCCTGCCGGCCTACCGACGCAACTGGCGCCTGCTGCGGCTGAGCCTCGGGCGGGAGTTCACAGCGCAGTTGCGCGCCACTGGCAGCACCGCCGCGCCGGAGCCGCCGCCGAACCGCCGCAAGGTGGCGCACAACCTCGCCGCCTTCCGCGCGCTCTTTCCGCATCTCGGCGAACTGCCGCTGGATACCGCCTGGGCCGGGCGCATCGACCTGACGCCGGACGTGATCCCGATCATGGACCGGCCCTGGGCGGAGCGCGACCTCTACATCGCGGCCGGCTTCTCGGGGCATGGATTCGCCCTCGGCCCCTCGGTGGGCCGGCAGATGGCCGCCTGGATCACGCGGGGACGCCCGGCGCTCGACCTTTCAGCCTTCCGCCTGTCGCGCTTTACCGACGGCAGCGCGACCTACACGAAGCATTCACTGTAAGGCTGGGGAAGGGAATTTCCTCGTTGACCACCGGCGCAGCACCAAACTGACAGAAAGAAGATGGGGGTTCGGGGGAGTTCCTTCCCCCGAATTTTTTCACCCTGCCGCCAGGACCTCGAACGCCTCATCGGCGATGACCTGTTCCTCATCGGTCGGCACCACCAGCACGGCCACGCGGCTGTCCGCCGTTTCCAGGCGTGGTGCGCTCGCCGCATTGGCCGCCGCATCCAGCCGCAGCCCAAGCCAGCCGAGATGCTCGCAGACGCGGGCGCGGACCGGAGGCTGGTGCTGCCCAACGCCGGCTGTGAAGACCAGCGCGTCCAGCCCGCCGATGGTGTTCGCCAGCGCCGCCACCTCGCGCGCGATGCGGAAGCAGAACAGCTCCAGTGCCATGCGCGCCTCAGGGGCCGGACTGGCCAGCAGTTCGCGGCTGTCGCCGCTGATGCCGGAGACGCCGAGCAGGCCCGATTCGTGGTAGAGCATGCGCTCCACCGCCTGCGGCGAGAGGCCACGCTGCGTCAGCAGGTGCAGCACCACGCCAGGGTCCAGCGCACCGCAACGCGTGCTCATGGGGACGCCATCCAGGGTGGAGAAGCCCATGCTCGTGTCGCGGCTCAGGCCGCCCTGCAGGGCGCAAAGGCTGGCGCCGCTGCCGAGATGCGCCACCACCACGCGCCCCTCCGCGATGTCCGGCGCCAGTCGCCGCAGTTCGCGTGCCACGAAGCGGTAGGAGAGGCCATGGAAGCCGTAGCGCCGGATGCCCTCCGCCTCCAGAGCACGAGGCAGGGCGAAGCGGCGCACCAGGTCGCTCTGCGTGCGGTGGAAGGCGGTGTCGAAGGAGGCGGTCTGCGGCAGGCGGGGATGCAGGTGGCGGATGGCGCGCACCAGCCGGATGCAGCGCGGCTGGTGCAGGGGAGCCAGGGGCGTCAGCGCCTCGACGGCGGCCAGGGCGGCGTCGTTCAACCGCACCGCGCCGGCGAAACGGTCGCCGCCATGCACCACGCGATGGCCAACGGCGGCCAGCCCGCCGAGCGGCAGATGCTCGCCGACATGCCGCATCGCCTCTTCGAGCAGTTCGGGCAGCTCCTCGCCGGGAGAGGCGGAAAGGCGGATCTCGGCCTGCCCGATGCCGTTCAGGACGAGCCTTGGCGGGTGCAGGCCGAGATCGATCATCGCCGTGCCGATGCGCTGCGGGCGGTGCGCCTCCCAGGCGAAGAGGCCGATCTTCACCGTGGCCGAGCCGGCATTGAAGGTCAGCAGCAGGGGGGCGCTCACGGCGTGACGCCTGGGTTCATGCGGCGGGCGGCAACCAGCCGGGCCAGCGCCATGGAGGCCAGCCGCACACGAAGGGAATCGGAACGGCTGGTGAGCATGATCGGCACCCTCGCGCCCAGCACCAGCCCGGCGGCGATGGCGCCGGCGAAGTAGAGCAACTGCTTGGCCAGCATGTTGCCGGCCTCCAGGTCCGGCACCAGCAGAACGTCCGCCTGGCCAGCCACCGGCGAGGTGATTTCCTTGATACGCGCGGCATCCAGGCTGATGGCGTTGTCGAAGGCGAGGGGACCGTCCACCAGCGCGCCGCGGATCTGTCCGCGCTGCGCCATCACCGTCAGCGCGGCGGCATCCAGCGTGGCGGGCATTTTCGGGTTCACCGTCTCGACCGCCGCCAGCACGGCCACCTTCGGCTGTGCGACGCCCAGGATATGCAGCAGGTCCACCGCGTTCTGGCAGATGTCGCGCTTCTGCTCCAGCGTGGGTGCGATGTTGATGGCCGCATCCGTCACCACCAGCGGCTTCGTGTAGGCCGGGATGTCCATGACATAGACATGGCTGATGCGCCGCTCGGTGCGCAGTCCGGCCTCGGGCGCCAGCACGGCCTGCAGCAGTTCGTCCGTGTGCAGGCTGCCCTTCATCAGCGCGCCCACCTTGCCTTCCGCGGCCATGGCGACGGCGCGCGCGGCGGCGGCATGGCTGTGCGGCGCGTCCTCGACGGCGATGCCGGTCAGGTCGGCCTTCGCCGCCTCGGCGGCCGCGCGGATCTTGGCCAGGGGGCCAACCAGCACCGGCTCTGCGAGCCCGGCCTCGCGCGCTTCCAGGGCGGCCAGGATGGCCGAGGGCGAGCAGGGATGCGCCACCGCGACCCGCAGCGGCGGGCAGGCGAGGGCGGCGCGCAGCACATCCTCGTAGCGGTCGTGTCGCTGCAACACCACCTCGGGCAGCGGCGTGCGCGGCCAAACGATCTCGCGCGCGGGGGCGATCACCGTGGCGGTGCCGCTCAGCACCTGCTCGCCCTTCTGATTGGTGCAGATGGTGTCGAGCAGCACGATGCGCTTATCCGGCCGCTTCTCGCGCACCCGCACCGTGGCGGTGACGGTGTCGCCGGGCGTCACAGGACGCAGGAAGCGCATCTCCTGGCCAAGATAGATGGTGCCGGGACCAGGAAGCTGCGTGCCGAGCACGGCTGAGACCAGGGCGCCGGTCCACATGCCATGCGCCACCACATGGCCGAACAGGTCGGTGGCGGCGAAGGCAGCGTCGAGATGCGCCGGGTTCACGTCGCCCGAGACGGCGGCGAAGAGGGCGATGTCATCCCGCCCCACCACCCGCACCAGGGAGGCGCTGTCGCCCACCTGCAAGGCGTCGAAGGTGCGGTTGCGCAACGCCGGCTGTCCGAGGACATCCATCATGATGCAGGGTTCCGTCAAAGCTGATGCACGGCGGTCCCGGCTGCCGCGCCCATGGCGGACGGCGCCATCGGCTCCGGCACGGAGTGGCGCGCGAGCCAAGGCGGCAAGGCCCGCGGCCGCGAACCTTCCTTCGGCGCATGCGCCTCTGCCAGCAGGGAGGTCTCGGCGCTAAGGCGGAAGGACTGCTGCCGCCAGGGCGCCGCATGGAGGCGTGATTCTGCTGTGCCAGGCGGGACGCAGGGCGGTTTTTCGAAATCCGCTGCGCAACGTGCCGTCCGCGCCGATTCCACCTGCTCGCCCGGAGCGGCGGCACGGTTCGGGACCCGATCGGTGGGGGCCTGGAGCAGTTCGGCGCGGGAGATGCCGGCGGTCACCTGTGCAGATCCTGCGGCGGCGCCCATGTTGCCCATCTGCAGCAGCGCGCTGAGCGGGTCTTCCGCCATGGGGTGGCGTGCGGAGGCCCGGGCGGCGGCGGGCTCCGTGACCCGAACAGCGCGCGTGGCCGTCATCAGGCCTGCTTCGCCGCCGGCGGGGCCATGGCGGCCTTGCCCGCGGCCGCTGCCGCACCGGCCGTCGCAGCCGACATCTGCTGGCAGCAGCCACGCATGTCCTCGGCCATTTGCTGAAGCATGCGCGCATGGCTGGCGGTTGCCTCGAAGGCCGTCGTCATGAGGGCGACCTGCGCGGCCATCCAGTCCTGCGGGCGTCGGCTGGCGGCCATATCCTGCAGACAGTGGCCGATCCGCGCCTGCGTCTCCATCATCAGGCGGAACTCCTGGGTCACGGTCTCGCCGTAGGTCCGCTGCGCGGACAGGCTGGCCTGCAAGATGGGGCGCATGGGCCCGTCACCCGGCTCCTTCAGATTCTCCGAGGCGAAGCGCCACCATGGTCCCAGCATCTCCATCGGCGTGGGGGGAGGCGTCTCGTGCGGCGTGTGGGACATACGGTTCATGGTGCGTTCCTTGCGCTGCATGGCGGCGCGCAGGTCGGCTTGACCCGACTTCCTGTCGGAGCATGGGGGAGGCCGGCCGACGCGCGGGCGGACCATGGGAGGTAGGGGGGACGACGACACTGATCTGTGTCAGGTTCTTCTTCGCGGGCATCGCGTAGTAGGCTTCCTCACGCAGCGGTGTCCGGCATGATTTCGCCTGCATCCACAGGATGAAGAGAACGGACATGGTGGCGCCGACGCGGCTCTGGCTCTGGGCGATCCTGGCGGCGGTGCTGGCAGGCGGCGGCTATGCGGCCTGGCGCCGCTACGGCGCCGAACCGGCGCTGCCAGCCGGAATCGTCCGCGTGAACGGACGTATCGAAGCCGAGCAGATCGACATCGCGAGTAAGCTGGCGGGGCGGCTTGCAGAGGTGCTGGTGGAAGAGGGCCAGCTGGTCTCCGCCGGAGCGGTGGTAGCGCGGCTGGATGCGGCAACCCTGCAGGCCCAGCTCCGCGCTGCCGAGGCGCAGGTGCGCGAGGCCGAACAGGCCCGTGCCGCCGCCGATGCGGAGCTGCTGCGCGCCGGCAGCGCACGCGACCTGGCGCAGAGCGAACTGGCGCGCACCCAGGCACTGCACCAGCGCGGCTATGCCCCCACCGAGCAGCTTGACCAGCGCCGCTCCTCGCTGGAGGTGGCGGCGGCGACGCTGGTCACCGCCGAGGCCGGGCAGCGCCGTGCCCAGGCGACGCTGGAAGCCGCCCAGGCCAAGGTGGCGGAGGTGCGCAGCCTGCTCGACGACACCGTGCTGACCACGCCGCGCGCAGGCCGCGTGCTCTATCGCTTGCTGCGCAGCGGCGAGGTCGTGGGCGCCGGCGGCCGCGTCGCCACCCTGATCGATCCGACCGACGTCTCGATGATCGTCTTTCTTCCTGCCAGCCAAGTCGGTCGCTTGGCCTATGGCGCCGAGGCGCGGCTGGTGCTTGACCCGGTGCCTCAATACGTGGTGCCGGCCACGGTGAGCTTCGTCGCACCTGAGGCGCAGTTCACCCCCCGCCAGGTGGAGACGGCGCAGGAGCGCGAGAACCTGATGTTCCGCGTGAAGCTGCGCCTGCCGCCTGAGCTGCTGCAGACCTATGCGGAGCAGGTTAAGGGCGGCGTGCGCGGGGTCGCGTATCTGCGCATCAATCCCGACCAGCCCTGGCCCGCGAACCTCCAGGTTAAGCTGCCGTGAGCGCGGCGCCATACGCCGCCGCGCTGGAGGGCGTGACGCAGCGCTATGGCCACGTACTGGCGCTGGACGCGGTGAGCCTTCGGATTCCAGCGGGCGTTATGGCCGGGCTGGTGGGGCCGGATGGTGTTGGCAAGTCCACCCTGCTGGCGCTGCTCGCGGGGGTGCGGCGGCCGCAGAAGGGTGGGCTTTCCACCCTGGGAGAGGATCTGCGCGATGCCGCCGCCCTGGAGCGCTGCCGCGAGCGCATCGCCTATATGCCGCAGGGCCTCGGGCGGAACCTCTACCCGACGCTCTCGGTGGCCGAGAACATCGCCTATTTCGCGCGCCTCTTCGGCCAGGGTGCGGCAGAACGGACGGCGCGCGGCGCCGAGCTGATGCGGGCCACCGGGCTTCTCCCCTTCGCCGGTCGCCCGGCCGGCAAGCTCTCGGGCGGGATGAAGCAGAAGCTCTCGCTCTGCTGTGCCTTGGTGCGCGAGCCGGAACTGCTGATCCTGGACGAGCCGACCACCGGTGTGGACCCGCTCTCCCGCCGGCAGTTCTGGGCGCTGATTGGCCGCCTGCGCGCCCGCCGACCAGGCATGAGCGTGCTGGTCGCCACCGCCTATATGGAGGAGGCCGAGCGCTTCGACTGGTTGGCGGCGCTGGATGCCGGGCGCGTCATCGCCGAAGGCAGCCCGGATGCCCTGAAGCGGCGCGCCGGCTGCGCCACGCTGGAGGCTGCCTTCATTGCCCTGCTCCCGCCCGCGCGACGGGAGGGGCAGGTGCCGGTGCAGGCGCCGCCGCCCACGCCGCGCCCGCCGGGTGAGGCGCCCGCCATCGAGGCGCACGGCCTGACCAAGCGCTTCGGCGACTTCACCGCGGTGGATGGCGTGGACCTGCTGATCCCGCGCGGTGAGATTTTCGGCTTTCTCGGCTCCAACGGCTGCGGCAAGACCACCACGATGAAGATGCTGACGGGCCTCCTGCCGGCCGATGCCGGGGAGGCCCGCGTGCTCGGGCAGCCCCCTGGCGGCGCTGGCGATGCGCGGCGGCAGGTGGGCTATATGTCACAGGCCTTCTCGCTCTATGGCGAGTTGACGGTGCGGCAGAACCTGGCGCTGCATGCGCGCCTCTTCCATTTGCCCCCGGCGCAGGCGCGCGAGCGCATCGCCACGCTGCTGCGCGACTTCGAGCTGGAGGGCGTGGCGGACAGCGCGCCGGAGTCCCTGCCGCTTGGCGTGCGGCAGCGGCTGCAACTCGCCGCCGCGCTGGTGCACGGGCCTTCCCTGCTGATCCTGGACGAGCCGACCTCCGGCGTTGACCCGGTGGCGCGCGACCGCTTCTGGAACCACCTGCTGCGACTCTCCCGCCAGGACGGCGTGACCATCTTCATCTCCACCCACTTCATGAACGAGGCCGAGCGCTGCGACCGCATCTCGCTGATGCATGCCGGGCGCGTGCTGGCGGTCGGCACGCCGCAGGCCATCACCGCCGAGGGCGGCGCCGCCACGCTGGAGGAAGCCTTCATCGCTCATCTGGAGGCTGCCGCCGGTACCGTGCCGGAGGACGCCGAGGCGCCGCCGCCCGCCTGGCGCCCCATCGCGCCTGCCCGGCGAGGCTTCGACCCGCGCCGCCTGATGGCCTGCGCCTGGCGCGAGACACTGGAACTGCTTCGCGATCGAATCCGCATCGCCTTCGCGCTGCTCGGGCCGCTGCTGCTGATGCTGGCTTTCGGCTTCGGCATCTCTTTCGACGTCGAGAACCTGCCCTATGCCGTGCTAGACCAGGACCAGACGCCGGAGAGCCGGAGCCTGCTGGAGAGCTTCGCCGGTTCTCGCTATTTCAGCGAGCGTCCACCTCTGCATGACCCCGCCGAGGCCGAGGCGCAGCTTCGCGCCGGGCGCGTCACGCTGGTCGTGGAAATTCCGCCCGGCTTCGGCGCTGACCTCCGCAGGGGTTCCCGGCCGGAGGTCATGGTGACGCTGGACGGCGCCATGCCTTTCCGCGCGGAGACCGCGCGCGCCTATGTCACCGGCTTGGCACAGACCTGGCTGCGCGACCTGAAGGCAGAGTCTCCGCTGCCGCGCAGCGATGACCTGCTCAGCTTCGAACCACGCTTCCGCTACAATCAAGCCTTCCGCAGCGCGATCGCCATCGTGCCCGGCGTCATCATGCTGATGCTGATGCTGATTCCCGCCATGGTCGCAGCGGTTGGGGTGGTGCGGGAGAAGGAGAGCGGCGCCATTGCCAATTTCCGCGCCACGCCGGTCACACCGCTGGAGTTCCTGGTCGGCAAGCAGATCCCCTATGTGGCTGTGGCGCTGGTCAGCTTTGCCATGCTGACGCTGGCCGCGCGGGTGGTCTTCGATGTGCCGGTGCGCGGCTCTGGCCTGGCCCTGGCGCTGGGCGGCGTGATCTACGTTCTGGCCTCGACCGGCTTCGGCCTGCTGATCTCCGCCTTCGTGCGGACACAGGTGGCGGCGATCTTCGCGGCCTCCATTCTCTCCGTTGTGCCGGCGGTGAACTTTTCCGGCCTGCTGGTGCCGACGACGGCAATCGCAGGAGCCGCCCGCGTAATCGGCCTCGCCTTCCCCTCAAGTTGGTTCCAGCAGATCTCGATCGGCGCCATGACCAAGGGCTTAAAGCTGGCGGAGCTGTGGCCGAACTACCTGATGCTGGCCGGCTTCGCCATCCTCTTCGTCGGCGCCGCCGCCCTGGCGCTCCCCAAGCAGGAGGCATGAGGATGCCGCGGCTGAGCAACATCCTGGCGCTGGGCGTGAAGGAGCTGCGCGTGCTGCGCGCCGATCCGGTGATGGTGGTCCTGCTGCTCTATACCTTTACCCTGGCGGTCTATGCCGTCACGACGGGCGTCAAGATGGAGGTGCGCAACGCTGCCATCGCCGTGGTGGACGAGGACCAGTCCGACCTCTCCCGCGCCCTGCGGGCGGCGCTGCTGCCGCCTTATTTCCGGACCCCGGTGGCGCTGACGCCGGAAGAGGTGACCCCGGCGCTGGATCACGGCCGCTTCGTCTTCGTGCTGCAGGTGCCGCCGCGCTTCGAAGCCGATCTGCTGGCGCAACGCCCGGCGGAGCTCGCGCTCGACATCGACGCCACGGCGATGTCCATGGCCGGCAATGGCACCGCCTATATCCAGCAGATCGTGCAGGAGGCGGTGGAGACGCGCACCGGTGGGGCGGAGATGCCGGTGGACCTGGTGATGCGCACCCGCTTCAACCCGAACAGTACGCCGGAATGGTTCACCGCCGTCATGCAGGTGGTGAACAGCATCATGATCCTCTCGATCATCCTGCCCGGCGCCGCCCTGCTGCGCGAGCGCGAGCACGGCACGCTGGAGCATCTCCTGGCCATGCCGGTGACGCCGCTGGAGATCCTGCTTGCCAAGGTGGCCGCCAATGCGCTGGTCATCGTCGGCGCGGCGGTGCTGTCGCTTACCTTGGTGGTACAGGGGCTGCTCGGCGTGCCGCTGGCCGGCTCGTTGCCACTCTTCGTCCTGGGCACGCTGCTGTTCCAGGTCTCGATCGCGGCGCTTGGCATCCTGCTGGCCACCGCCACCGCCTCCACCGGGCAGTTCGGCCTGCTCGCCCTGCCGTTGCTGATCCTGCTGATGCTGCTCTCCGGGAGCATGACGCCGCTGGAGAGCATGCCGGCCTGGCTGCAGCAGGTGCTGGTGATCTCGCCCGCCGTACAGTTTGTCGGCTTCGCCCAGGCGGTTCTTTATCGCGGCGCGGGACTGCGGATCGTGGCGCCCTACCTGCTGGCCCTGCTGCTGCTGGGGGGTGTCTTCCTGGGCGCGGCGCTGTTCCGGCTGCGCCGCTCGCTCGCGCGGGTTGGCTAGCAGGGCGCCATATCGTGGAAGAGAGGGAGCGATGCACGGCACCACCGCAAGGCAGGCGGCACCCGAGGCAGCCTGGCACGCCGTCCCGGCTGAGGAGGCGCTGCGCCGCCTGAGTTCGGTGCCCGGTGGCCTCAGCGCCGGGGAGGCCGCCCGCCGGCTTGCCGCGCAGGGCCCGAACCGCTTGCCGGAGACGCGGCCACCCAGCGCGCTGCGTCGGTTCCTGGCGCAGTTCGCCAATCTGCTGATCTATGTCCTGCTCGGCGCGGCGGCGATCACCGCGGCGCTCGGCCACTGGCTGGATGCCTCGGTCATCCTGGGCGTCGTGCTGATCAACGCCGTCGTCGGTTTCGTGCAGGAGGGGCGGGCGGCGCAGGCGCTGGCCGCCATCCGCGGCATGCTCACCCCCCGGGCCTCCGTGCTGCGCGACGGCCGCCGGCTTACGGTGGACGCCGCCGAGCTGGTCCCCGGCGACCTCGTGCTGCTGGAGCCTGGCGACAAGGTGCCGGCCGACCTGCGGCTGCTCCGCGCGCGCGGCCTGCGGGTGGAGGAGGCGGCGCTGACCGGCGAATCCGTGCCGGTGGAGAAGTCCGAGGCGCCGGTGGCGGCCGATGCCCCGCTCGGCGACCGCGCTGGCATGGCCTTCTCCGGCACGCTGGTCGCCACGGGGCAGGCGACGGGCGTTGTCGTCGCCACCGGCGCGGCGACCGAGCTGGGCCGGATCAGCGTCCTGCTGGGCGCGGTGGAAACCCTGGCGACCCCGCTGCTGCGGCAGATCGACCGCTTCGCCAGTCGCCTGACTGTGGTCATCCTGGGCCTTTCGGCCGTGGTCTTCGCCTTCGCCTGGCTGGCGCGCGGCTACACGGCGGAGGAGGCCTTCATGACGGTGGTCGGCATCGCCGTCGCCGCGGTGCCGGAGGGGCTGCCGGCGGTGCTGACCATCACCCTCGCGATCGGCGTGCGGCGGATGGCGGCGCGCAACGCCATCATCCGGCGGCTGCCAGCAGTGGAGACGCTCGGCTCGGTTTCCGTCATCTGCACGGACAAGACGGGCACCCTGACCCGCAACGAAATGACGGTGGCCAGCGTGGCCACCGCCGCCGCGGCCTTCGACGTCACCGGCGCCGGCTACGCACCGCATGGCACGGTGACGGCCGCGCCGGGCCGGGAGGCCTCGCCGCAGGCCCGCGCGCTGCTCGGCGAACTCGCCCGCGCCGCCGCGCTCTGCAACGACGCGGCACTGCGCGAAGCGGAGGCCGGATGGGTGGTGGATGGCGACCCCATGGAGGGAGCGCTCATTGCCTTCGCCGCCCGCGCCGGCCATGACCCGGAGGCGCTGCGCCGCGATTTTCCGCGCCTTGACGAGATCCCCTTCGATGCTCGCCATCGCTACATGGCCACGCTCCACCGGGACGGGGCGCGGGGTGGCGCCCTGCTGGTGGTGAAGGGTGCGCCCGAGCGCCTGCTCGCCCTCTGCGACCGCGAGCGGCACGGCACCGGCCCGGCGAGCGACGTGCCGATCAACCGCGCCGCCTGGCACGCCCGCATGGAGGGGCTGGCGGCGCAGGGCCAGCGCCTGCTCGCCCTTGCCACCCGGGCCGTGCCGCAGGGAACCATGACGCTCGATCCCGCCGGGCTAAAAGGGGAAGGGCTGGTGCTGCTCGGCCTGCTCGGCCTGATCGACCCGCCGCGCGAGGAGGCGATCGCCGCCGTGGCCGAGTGCCAGGCGGCGGGCATCCGCGTGAAGATGATCACCGGGGACCATGCCGCCACCGCCGCCGCCATCGCCCGGCAGGTCGGGCTTCAGGGCGCCGGTGCGGCGGTCACCGGGCAGGAGCTGGAGGCGCTGGACGAGGCCGCCCTGCGGGCGCGGGCGCGTGAGGCCAGCGTCTTTGCCCGCACCAGCCCGGAGCACAAGCTGCGCCTTGTGGAGGCCTTGCAGGCGGAGGGCGAGGTGGTCGCCATGACCGGGGACGGCGTCAACGACGCGCCGGCCCTGAAGCGCGCCGAGGTCGGCGTGGCCATGGGCCGCAAGGGCACCGAGGCGGCCAAGGAGGCGGCCGAGATGGTGCTGGCCGACGACAACTTCGCCACCATCGCCGCCGCGGTGCGCGAGGGCCGCACCGTCTATGACAACCTTCGCAAGGTGATCGCCTGGACCCTGCCGACCAACGGCGGCGAGGCGGCGACGATCATCGCCGCCATCCTGTTCGGTGTGACGCTGCCGCTGACGCCGCTGCAGATCCTCTGGATCAACATGGTGACCGCCACGACACTCGGCCTCACCCTGGCCTTCGAGCCGGCGGAGCCGGACGTGATGCGCCGCCCGCCGCGCGACCCGCGCGAGCCGTTGCTCACGGGATTTCTGATCTGGCGCACGGTGCTGGTCTCGGTGCTCTTCACCCTGGCCGCCTTCGGCATCTTCGCCTGGATGGAAGAGCGCGGCCTGTCGCTGGAGGCGGCGCGCACGGCGGTGGTCAATACCCTCGTGGTGCTGGAGATCGCCTATCTGTTCAGCGTACGCTACCAATCGACCACCTCGCTCACCTGGCGCGGGATGCTGGGCACCCCGGCGGTGCTGGTCGGCGTCGGCATCATGGTCGTGCTGCAGCTCGCCTTCACCTACCTGCCAGTGCTGCAGGCGCTGTTCGCCACCCAACCGCTGGACCCGGTGGCGGAGGGCCTGCCCATCCTGGCAAGCGGCGCCGTGTTGCTGGTGCTGCTGGAAGCCGAGAAGAACCTCCGGTGGCGGATCACCGCGCGCCGGCGGTGAAACGCTACCCGGCCGAAGGGAGAGACCCGCATGGACGTCGCCGTCTTCAGCACCAAGCCCTATGACCGCCGCTTCCTCGATGCCGCCAATGCCGCCGCCGGCGGGAAGCACCGCCTGACCTACCTGGAGGCGCGGCTTTCGCCCGGTACGGCGGTGCTGGCGCGCGGCGCGGATGCTGTCTGCGCCTTCGTCAACGACCGCGCGGATGCGGCGACGCTGGAGGGCTTTGCGGAAATGGGCGTGCGGCTGCTGGCGCTGCGCTCGGCGGGCTTCAACAACGTGGACCTCCCGGCGGCGCGGCGCCTTGGCGTGACGGTGGCGCGCGTGCCCGCCTATTCGCCCGAGGCGGTGGCGGAGCACACGGTGGCGATGATCCTCGCGCTCAACCGCAACATCCACCGTGCCTATAACCGCGTGCGCGAAGGCAATTTCGCGCTCGACGGGCTGCTCGGCTTCGGGCTGAAGGGCCGCACCGTCGGCGTCGTGGGCACCGGGCGCATCGGCCTGGCAGTGGCGCGCATCATGCTCGGCTTCGGCTGCCGCGTCATCGCCCAGGACCCCTACCCAGACGCGGCGGTGACGGCCCTGGGCATCACCTACACCAGCGTTCCCGAATTGCTGGCGGAGTCTGACATCGTCACGCTGCATTGCCCGCTGACGCCGGAGACGCATCACCTGATCGACGCCGATGCGGTACGGCGGATGCGCCGCGGCGCCATGCTGATCAACACCAGCCGCGGCGCCATCGTGGACACACGCGCGGTGATCGCCGGCCTCAAGAGCGGCGCCATCGGCCATCTCGGCCTTGACGTCTATGAGGAGGAGGCCGACCTCTTCTTCCAGGACCTCTCCGGCAAGGTGATCCAGGACGATGTCTTTGCCCGCCTGCTCACTTTTCCCAACGTGCTCGTCACCGCTCACCAGGCCTTCTTCACCACCGAGGCGCTGACCGCCATCGCCGAGACTACCCTGGCCAATATCACCGCCTTCGAGGAGACGGGGCGCGCGCTGCACGAGGTCTCGACCGAGAAGCTGGCCTGAGAATGAGCGCCCGGGCCCTGCTCGCGGCGGTCCTGCTCGCCCTCGGCCTCTTCGCCGCGCCGGCCTCCGCCCAGCCCGCGCGCACCGCGCTGCTGTTGACGGTGGAGGGCGGCATCGGCCCCGGCAGCGCCGGCTATGTGGAGGCGGGGCTGGCACGGGCGGCCGAGCAAGGGGATGCGCTGGTGGTGATGCGGCTCGACACGCCCGGCGGGCTGGATGCAGCCATGCGCCGGATCGTGCAGGCCATGCTCGCCTCGCCCGTGCCGGTCGCCACCTGGGTGGCGCCGCGCGGCGCGCGGGCCGCCAGCGCCGGGTTGCTTATCCTGTCCGCGGCGCAGGTCGCCGCCATGGCGCCGGGGACCGCGACGGGTGCGGCCACCCCGGTGCTGCTTGGCGGCGGCAGCGAGGACGAGCCGCTTCGGGCCAAGCGCATCAATGACGCCGCCGCCTATGCCCGGGGCCTCGCCGAGTACCACGGCCGCAACCCGGACTGGCTGGAGAAGGCGGTGCGGGAGGCCGCCAGCCTGCCAGCCGCCGAGGCGCTGCGGCTTGGCGTCATCGACCTCGTCGCCGCCGACCTCCCGTCTTTGCTGGCTGCCGTGGAGGGGCGGCAGGTGCGGATGCCCGATGGCCCCCGGGTGCTGCAGACCGCCGGCCTTGCGGTCCAGCGTTTCGATCCCGGCTGGCGCGACCGGCTGCTGACGGCGATCTCCGACCCCAACATCGCCTATCTCCTGCTGATGATCGGCCTGGGCGGGCTGATCCTGGAATTCGCCGCGCCCGGCGTCAGTCTGGGCGGGGTGGTGGGCGGCATCGCCCTGCTCCTTGGTCTCTTCGCGCTCAACCTGCTGCCTGTGGACCTCACCGGGCTGGCGCTGATGGCGCTCGGCGCGGCGATGCTGGTGGCCGAGGCCTTCCTCCCCGCCTTTGGCCTGCTCGGCTTCGGTGGGCTGGCGGCGCTGGTGCTCGGCGCCGTCATCGCCTTCGACTTCGGGGCGCCCGGCTTCGTGCTTTCGCCGCTGGTGGTGGTTTCCTCCGCCGCGCTGCTTGCGCTGCTGCTGGCCGCCACGATGTGGTCGGTGTTGCGCTCGCGCCGACGGCCGGTGCTGACGGGCGGGCAGGGCATGGTCGGCGCGCCCGGGCGCGTGCTGGAGTGGTCCGGCCATGGCGGCGCGGTGCTGGTGCATGGCGAGCGCTGGTCCGCGACGGCCAAGGCCGCGCTGGTGCCTGGCCAAGTGGTCCGGGTGCTGGACCGCCGTGGCCTGCGCCTCACCGTGGCGCCGGAGAGCACCGGAGAGGAAGGAAAGACCTCATGATCGGCGATGCGGCAAATTTCGTGCCCTACCTCATACTCGTCATCCTCGTGCTGGCGCTGCTCTGGTCCGGCGTGCGCGTGCTGCGGGAGTATGAGCGCGGCGTGGTCTTCACCCTCGGCCGCTTCTCCGGTGTCCGCGGGCCAGGATTGATCCTGCTGATTCCGCTGGTGCAGCAGATGCAGCGTGTGGACCTGCGCACGGTGGTGATGGACGTGCCGAGCCAGGACGTCATCTCGCGCGACAATGTCTCGGTGAAGGTCAATGCCGTCGTTTACTTCCGTGTGGTGGACGCCGACCGCTCGATCATCGAAGTTGGCGACTACATGGCGGCGACCAGCCAGCTCGCGCAAACCACGTTGCGCTCGGTGCTCGGCAAGCACGACCTCGACGAGATGCTGGCCGAGCGTGACAAGCTGAACCGCGACATCCAGGAGATTCTCGATACCCAGACTGACGCATGGGGCATCAAGGTCGGCAATGTCGAGATCAAGCATGTGGACATCAGCGAGAGCATGGTGCGCGCCATTGCCCGGCAGGCGGAGGCCGAGCGCAACCGGCGCGGCCGGGTCATCGATGCCGAGGGCGAGTTGCAGGCATCGGAGAAGCTGGTCGAGGCGGCACGCATCCTGGCCACGGTGCCGGAGGCGATGCAGTTGCGCTATCTCTCGACCCTGCAGGCCATTGCCAGCGAGCGGAACTCGACGGTCGTCTTCCCGCTTCCGCTGGAGCTGCTGCGTGGTCTCGGCAGCCTGGCCTCGGCGCTGCGGCCGGGCCGGGAAGGAACCGGCAGGCCGGAAGCGCAACCGGACGCATGACATTCCCGAAGAGGTGAATGCCGGCGGTTGGGCATCCCTGATGCAGATCAGTCTTTCCCGCTTGCTTGCGTGCTGTCCTCCGCCCTCTGATCGTCGAATGCGGAGAACGATGCGCGATGGTGCTCGTCCAGGCGAACCCTCGTCGCAACATGCTGCTGGCGGAGCGGAATACCACGTCCCGGCTTCAGCGTGAGTTGCGGCAAGGGCTTGTGCTGCGGCTCGGATGCCGTGGTGCGCTCCATGAGACCCGGCATGATCATGCGCGCCGGCGGGCTTGGGAGGAGAAGGTCCATGGGACGGGTCGCTGACCTCGAGTACGTCATAGCCGGCGGGAACGGCCGCTGGCGCTTGTGGTGGCAGGGGCAGTGCTGCGGGGTCTTCCCGTCACGCCGCGCGGCACTCGGCATGGCCGCTCGTGAGGCCACGCGTGTCCGCCTGCTCGGCCACCATGTCCGCATTCTCGTCCGCCGCCCGGATGGCAGCTTGAGGGAGGTTCCGGTCCACGCTGGTCCGGTGGAGGCCCTTCCTGCACCGTCCTGGCTGGCCGCACCAATGCGGTCCGTCCCGAATCCCATGGCGAAGTCCAGACAGGCCGGAGGACGCCGCGACCGCAGCGCTGCAAGGCTCGCTCCGGCCTGATCTGGCGCAGGGATGACCGCCGCTGCCCCGTGATAGGGCCGGAGGCGGCGCACCCGGAGGGGGAGCCCTGGCGCCAGGAAGAGGAGAACGCCGATGGCACAGCCCCGCATCGCCTGGTTCGAGACGCTTGGCATCGGCGATGTGCCGCAGGTCGGGGGGAAGAACGCCTCTCTGGGCGAGATGGCGCGCCGGCTCGCTGACGAAGGCATCAGCGTGCCTGACGGCTTCGCCACCACGGCCGCGGCCTATCGCGAGTACATTGCCGAGAACCATCTTGAGGCCCCGATGCGCGCCCGCCTCACCGCACTGGAGGCCGGACATGCGACGCTGCAGGAGACCGGTGAGGCGATCCGCCGCCTGTTCCTCGGCGGCCACTTCCCCGGAGGCCTGGCGGAGGAGATCCGCGCCGCCTATGGCGAACTGGGGCGCCGCCGCGGCGGTGCCGAGGCTCCCGCCGTCGCGGTCCGCAGCAGCGCCACGGCGGAGGACCTGCCGAATGCCAGCTTCGCCGGCCAGCAGGAGACCTTCCTCAATGTGCGCGGCGAGGCCGAGCTGCTCGACGCCTGCCGCCGTTGCTACGCCTCTCTCTTCACCGATCGGGCGATCAGTTATCGCCAAGCCCAGGGCTTCGACCACCTTCAGGTGGCACTCTCCATCGGCGTGCAGGCGATGGTGCGCTCCGACCTCGCGGGTTCGGGCGTGATGTTCTCGCTGGACACCGAGACCGGCTTTCCTGGAGCCGTGGTTATCAGCGCCGCCTGGGGACTGGGAGAGACGGTGGTGCAGGGCACCGTGGACCCGGACAAGTACCTCGTCTTCAAGCCGTTGCTCGGCGAGCCGCGCCTCAAGCCGATCCTGGAGAAGAGCTGCGGCGGGAAGGCCCAGAAGCTGGTCTATGCCACCGGCGGCAGCGCCCGGACGGTGCTGGCCGAGACCACCCGGCGCGAGCGCGAGGCACTGGTGCTGAATGACGCCGAGATCCTGCAACTCGGCCGCTGGGCGGCGGCGATCGAGCGCCATTACGGCCGCCCGATGGACATGGAATGGGCCAAGGATGGCGAGACCGGCGCGCTGCACATCGTCCAGGCCAGGCCGGAGACGGTGCAGGCGGGCCGCGCACGGGCGGCGAGCCTGCGCAGCTACACGCTGAAGGACCGCAAGGCGCGGCCGTTGCTGAGCGGCGCGGCGGTGGGCGACGCCATTGCCGCCGGCGAGGCTTGCGTCATCCGCAGCGCCACCGAGATCGGGCGCTTCCGCGACGGCGCGATCCTGGTCACCGAGGCGACCGATCCGGACTGGGTGCCGATCATGAAGCGCGCCGCCGGCATTGTCACCGACCATGGCGGCCCAACCAGCCATGCCGCCATCGTCAGCCGCGAACTGGGCGTGCCAGCGGTGGTCGGCACCCAGCAGGCCACCCGGCTGCTGCGCGACGGGCAGGCGGTCACGCTCTCCTGCGCCGAGGGCGACCAGGGCCATGTCTATGATGGCCGGCTGGACTTCACTATCGCCGAGCTGGACCTGAAGGACCTGCCGCGCACCCGCACCGCCATGATGCTGAACCTCGCCAACCCCGCCGCCGCGCTGCGCTGGTGGCGCCTGCCGGCGGCTGGGGTGGGGCTGGCGCGGATGGAGTTCATCGTCAATTCGCACATCCGCATCCATCCGATGGCGCTGGTGCGCTTCGACCAGGTCCAGGACGCCGAGGCACGGCGGCAGATCGAGGCGATGACGCGCGGCTACGCGGACAAGGCGGAGTTCTTCGTGGAACGCCTCGCACAGGGCATCGCCAAGCTGGCCGCCCCATTCCACCCGCATCCCGTCATCGTCCGGCTCAGCGACTTCAAGAGCAACGAGTACGCCCACCTGATCGGCGGCGCGGCCTTCGAGCCGGTGGAGGAGAACCCGATGCTCGGCCTGCGCGGCGCCTCGCGCTACTACAGCGAGCGCTACCGCGAGGGCTTCGCGCTGGAATGCCGTGCCCTGCGCCGGGTGCGGGAGGAGATCGGGCTTTCCAACCTGGTGGTGATGGTGCCCTTCTGCCGCACCCCCGCCGAGGCCGACCGCGTGCTCGGCGAGATGGCGCGGCATGGGCTGGAACGGGGGAGGGAGGGGCTGCGCGTCTATGTCATGTGCGAGATCCCCTCGAACGTCATCCTGGCCGAGGAGTTCGCCCGCCGCTTCGACGGCTTCTCGATCGGCTCCAATGACCTGACCCAGCTCGTCCTCGGGGTGGATCGCGATTCGGCGGAGCTGCGAGACCTCTTCGACGAGCGGGACGAGGCGGTGAAGCGGATGATCGCCGACGTCATCGCCCGCGCCCATGCCAGCGGGGCGAGCGTCGGCATCTGCGGCGAGGCGCCGAGCAACCACCCGGACTTCGCCGCCTTCCTGGTGGAACAGGGGATCGATTCGATCTCGCTCAACCCCGACAGCTTCGTGGCCACCGTCCGGCGCGTCGCCGAGGCGGAGAAGCAGGCGAAGCCGTCCCTGGCGCCGGCGGCGGGCTGAGGTCGGGCCTGCTGGGAGGCTCCGCCTCCCGACCTTCCGCCGGGGAGGCAAGGGCCTTCCCGGACCCTGCGATCAGTCCACCCAGAGGCCCCGGCTGCGGTGCCAGTGCTCGATCGACTCCTCTGGGTACTCGTCGAAGCAGGCGTCCTTCGGGCCGCGCTGCAGCTCTACCCAGGGCGCCTTGGAGCTCAGCATCAGGTGGACCAGGCTGGGCGGCTTCGGCAAGGCCGTGTCGATTGCCGAGGCGAAGGGATGCATCAGCTCCGGCCACTGGGCGTCATACATCCACAGCGCGCTGGCGCATTTCGGGCAGAAATGCCGCTCGCCGCTGCTGGTCTCGCAATGGCCGCCTTCGTCACAGATCCGGGCATGGTAGATGGCGGTGCGGCCCTTGACCTTCAGGGTCCCGGCGTCGCCCATGATGTTGATGGCATAGCCACCCCCGCCCGCCGTCTTGCGGCAGATGCTGCAGTAGCAGCGCTGGTAGGGGTAGGGTGTGTGGCTCTCGACCGTGAAATGGACGGCTCCGCAGTGGCAGGAGCCTTCCAGGAGCATGGGCATGGACGGATTCCCTCCTTCGCGTGGCAGGCCTGGCGGTGCAACGCCGGCCCCTTCGCAGGGTTCCGCCACGCCGCCGGCCACCTGAGGTCACGCTACCCTCTTGCCGGCGGATCAGGGCCTCCGTATTCCTTTTGCCGGAACGATATGCCGCAGCAGGGGAACCCCGATGGCCGAGGCGACGCATGAGATCGATTTCGTGGAAGTGAAGGCCGAGGACATCCTCGCCGAGCGCACGCGGGGCTGGGACCAGTTCACCGTGGCCGCCAAGTGGACCATCGGGGCCATCGTGGTGCTGCTGCTGGCGATCTACCTTCTCTGGGGCTGAGCGCCCCGGCGGCCTGACCGCCCGCCCCCATGAAAAAAGGCGGCTCCCGCGGGAGCCGCCTTTCGCTTGCCGGAGGGGGACGCCCCCTCCGCCTTCCTCAGCCGACGATCTCGGTGCCGGAGAAGAAGAAGGCGATCTCGGTGGCCGCGTTCTCGGCGCTGTCCGAGCCGTGCACGCTGTTCGCCTCGATGCTCTCGGCGAACTCCTTGCGGATGGTGCCCTCGGCGGCATTGGCCGGGTTGGTGGCGCCCATGATCTCGCGGTTCTTGGCCACCGCGTTCTCACCCTCCAGCACCTGCACGACCACCGGGCCGGAGGTCATGAAGCTGACCAGATCCTTGTAGAAGGGCCGCTCCTTGTGCACGGCGTAGAAGGCGCCGGCCTGCGCCTCGGAAAGCTGCAGGCGCTTCTGGGCGACAATGCGCAGGCCCTGCGCCTCGAACTTGGCGTTGATCTTGCCGGTCAGGTTCCGGCGGGTGGCATCCGGCTTCAGGATGGAGAGGGTGCGCTCGACGGCCATGGGGGCTTTCCTTCGCGATGGCGGGCAGACGCGCGCCGGATAGGCGGGGATGCGCCCCAACGCAAGGGGGCGCGGCCCGCAACCCCGCTCCCGCCCGCGCTTTAACCGGCCGCCTCCCGCAGCCCGCCGGGGGCGTGAAGGGAGCGCCGGATGTCGCGCAGAACGGTTTCGGTGGTGGTCCTGGCGGTGTTGCTGGTGCTGCTGTTCTGGCAATTGCCGGAGGTGCCGCTGCAGGTCTTCGCGGCGGTGCTGATCGCCATCTTCCTCTATTCGGGCAGCAGCCTGCTACGGCGGGTGGTGCCGGTGCCGCATGCCGTCGGCGTGCTGGTGTTCATTCTGCTGCTTCTGCTGGCCGGGGCCGCCCTGGCCTTGATGGCGGCCGATCCGCTCGCCGAGCAGTTCAACCAGCTCTGGCAGCAGGTGCCTCAGGCCTTCAGTGGCCTTGCGGAGCGCCTCTCCCGCTATTCCTGGGGGCAGGAGATCCTGCAGCGCCTCCAGCCGCAGAACCTTTCCCTGCCGAATGGGTCCGGCACTTCCACCGCCTTCTCGGCCATCAACACCACCTTCGGGGCGCTCGGCAATGCCGTGCTGGTGCTGTTCCTGGGTGTCTATTTCGCCGTGGACCCCGGGCTCTACCGGCGCGGCATCGAGCTGATGGTGGCGCCCTCCCTCCGGCCAAAGGCGCATGATGTCGCCATCGAGGCGGCACATACGCTGCGGGGCTGGCTCGGCGCGCAACTCGTCTCCATGACGGTGGTCGGCCTGCTGACCGCCTTCGGCCTCTGGATCATCGGCATCCCGCTGGCACCGGTGCTTGGCCTCATCGCGGGGCTCCTGGCTTTCATCCCGACCATCGGCCCGGTGATGTCAGCCGTGCCGGGGCTGCTGCTGGGGCTCTCGGACGGGCTGTCCGGCGTATTGTCGGTGGCAGCGGTTTATCTCGTGGTGCAGACGGTGGAGAGCTATCTGGTCACCCCCTATGTCCAGCGACGCAGCGTGGACCTGCCGCAGGCGGCCACCATCGTCGCGCTGGTCGGCTTCGGGCTGCTCTATGGCCTTCTCGGGATGATGCTGGCCACACCCCTGGCGGCGGTGCTGCTGATGCTCGTCAATCGCCTGTATGTGGACGACTACCTCGAGCGCGAAACCGCCGAGGAGTGGCGCATGCCCGTCCGCAGATCCTGACCGCCGGCGACCTGCCTGGTGGTGGCGGTAGCGGAGCCAGCCCTCCGATAAAGCAGGTTGTGGCCCGCCCTGCGCCCGCGGAGCCGTCTTGCGTGGACGGAATGGCGGGCGCCACGCTCCTGGAAGGAGGCCGGTGCGCCCGGAATGAAGCGGGGCTAGACCCGCCCTGACCGGATGGCGCCACTGCACCCTGGATCTTTCCTCCCGCCGCGCGGCTGCCGTGGAGAGCGGATCAGCGGATGGCGCGGTTCCCGCGAGACAAGTGTTTTCCTCTCCTGACCACTCTAAAGGGCGCCCTACTTCACCGCTTTAGCGAAGGAAGGTCAGCTCCTCCTTGCGCGGCCGCACCTGTGCAGCCCCCGTGCACCCCCCAGAAGAACCCGTGAGGAGAACGTCCGGCCTTCTTCACGAGAGCGGTGTATCCAGATCTTCAACCTCAAATTGCCGAACAATTTTTCGATACAATCCCGAAAAATGAGAAACAGTCTTAGACTATTTCCAAGAAGAATTTTAAAAATGACACGTTAACGCTTGGGCAAGGCGGCGTAGATGGCTGCCCCTGGGTCATGGTGTGGATAGAAGGCCGCCCAAGCCGTCGCTGACTGATTTTCGAAGCGAAGGATTGTGGTCATGAGGGCCCTTACACCTCTGGGAACATTCATTGATGTTCCAGAATCCGATGAGAACGATCCGGCCGGCTTCCACCCGGACGACATCACCGGAGCAGTGCTGCACTACCGGCGGGAAGGGTATGTCGTCATTCGCGGCCTGCTTCCGCCGGAACTCTGTGACAGGGTCCGCCAGGGCTACCGGACCGAGGTCCAGCCGTCCAGAACGCCGATACTGCGTCAAAAAAATATGCAGTATGAGCAGAATCGATTCGACGATGATGGCTTTCTGGTAAATCCGATCTTCAACGTGCAGGATCTTGAGACGCGCCGTTTCGGGGCCTTCAAGCACGCCGCCCTGGACGTCGTGACGCATCCAGGCGTGACGGCTCTGACCGCTGCCGTTATGGGGACGCCCCGCACCAAGGTGATCCAGAGCATGTTCTTCGAGGCGCCCGCCGGCACCTGGGCGCATCAGGACAGCTACTACCAGGACAGTAGCGCCGGCATCGGCCGTTGCACCGCGGGATGGTTCGCGTTGGAAGATATCGATGCGGGGGCAGGGCGCTTCTATGTCTGCCCGCGCAGCCACCGGTTGATGCCCCTCCTGCGGAATGCGGGCGAGCTGGATTTCGCTACCGGCCACCAGCGCTACCAGCGTGCCATGCTGGAGGCAATCAAGCGCCACGGCCTTGAATGGCATGCGCCATGCCTGCGGAAGGGTGATGTGATTTTCTGGTCGTCACTAACGGTGCATGGGAGCCTCGGCGCGGAGCGGCGCGGCGTCTCCCGCACCTCGCTCACGGCCCACTACCTGCCGGAGTCAGACGAGATGCTGCAGTTCCACACCCGCATCCGGCCGCAGAAGCTTCTGCCTCACAACGGCATGGCGGTGGCACGGCTACATGACCAGGACGAGTGGCGGAACCGTGCGGTGCGACGGATCGCCGCCAGTGCGCCCGACACTTACGCAGCGGTGCGGAAGGCCGCCATGCGGGTGCTGTTCCTGGCGGGGAAAATGCGCCGCGCGCCTGTCTCGGCGCCGGTGCTGCCGCCCGACGCCTTTGCCTGACCTCTGCGCCGACAGGGACCACTGACGTCGCGAGAACGGGGCGCATTCATGTCTCCGGCGGGGTGGTCCGGGAGGGATGGAATCCCTCCTGGCCGCCCCTCACCGGCCCAGAGTGTGATGCCGCAGCTCTGTACCTCCTCCTCCGGCACTGCGCGGCCGTGCCGGGCCTGGAGCGGGTCGCTGCGCCAGGCGAACGCCTCTGTCCGAGCAGCCAGACGTTGTTGGACCAGACCAGCGGCGCCTCGTGGCGCAGCCCGCAATGGCCGCGCTGGTCAGGCTGACGCGAAGCCGAGAGCGGCGGCGAAGGTGGCGCGGCAAGCGGCGGGATCGAGCCCGCGTAGGAAACTGCGGGTCAGATGTGGCAACGTTAGCCACCGATCGGTGAGAGCACGCGCTGCCCACGCGCGCCGGGACAGGTGGTGTCCGGTAAGAGCCCGGCGAAATATACGGGGACATAAGGCACCACACCCCCAGCCCGGTGACCCGCAGCACCTTCACCGGAATCTCGGCGGAGTCGGCGTCGGTGGTAACGAGGATGGCGTCGGCACCTCGGGAGGCACGCGGCAAATCCTCGCAATCGCGGCGGAAGGCGTGATGTCAGCCCGGCGATAGAAACCTCGCGCTGGCTGAGCCAGGCGATGGCGCAGACCGGGTTGGGTGCCCGACAGGTGCCGAGCACCAGCAGCCAGGGTGCCAGAGATGGAACTTCCAGGCCGGCTGCCCGAGATGGCGCTATGAGGCCCGGTCCAAGCCAGTCCGGCTGGGGCTGGCAGTCTGCGACGGCGTGGTCGCCGGTTTGGTCATGCGGACCTATCCAGGTCGGGCGCGGAGGGCGTCAGCGCAGGATGTAGTTGGTGGTGAAGGTCAGGGTGGTGCTGTCCTGCTGGTCCAGCATTTCGGGCGGGAAGGCTGGTCCGACCTGGTCACGGAAGAGCGAGAGGCTGGCGGAGTCCAGCCAGTGCGAGCCGGAGGAGGTGGTGACCCGCACGGCGGAGATGCGCCCGTCCTTCTGCACGGTCACGCGCAGCACCACCGCACCGTCCTCGCGGGCCTGCACCGCCGCGCGCGGATAGAACATGCGCCGCTGCACCCATTGCTGGAAGGCGCTGCCCCAGTCCAGCGACGGCTTGGCCCCCGAGACATAGGAGAGCGGCGAGCCGGTGGCGGGACTGTCACGCCGTGGCATCAGCGAGCGCTCGGGCACTGGCCCCAGGGCCATGTCCATCTGCCCGCCGGGCGGAGGGCGTCGCCGGGGCGCCGGCTGCGGCGCCTGGAGCATGGGAATGCTGCGGCCGAGATCGACCGTCCCGGCCAAGGGAGAGGCCGGGCGCGATGGCGCTGGCGGCTGGCGGGGCGGTGGAGGAGGCGGTGGCGGCGGGTTCAGTTCCAGCGGGGTCGGCGCCGCGAGCTGCGGGTGCATGTCCAGTTCCGGCATAGGCTCCGGCGGTGGCGGCGGCAGCTCGGCCTCGGGCGCCTGCGGCAGGGCCGGTGCGGGCGAGGCCTGCTGCGGCGGCGCTTCCGCCGGCGGCAGCGGCGGCGCCTCACTGGGCGGGACAGGGGCCGGCGCTGGCGGAGGAGGCGTGGCGGGGGCGGGTGGGGGAGGCGTCGTAGGGGAAGCCTGCTCGTCGGGTGGCTCCTGTGGCGGCGGAGCCTCGGCGGCGGGGGCACCCTGCGGAGCCTCCTGGGGCGGCGTGTGGCTCTCGAACACCACCTCGACGCCTTCCGGCATGGCAGGCGAGGGCAGCTGCCGCGGGCGTCCCCACAGCAGCAGCGCCGCCAGCAGCGCCAGATGGACGGCCAGCGAGAGCCAGACCGCCGGGCGGCGCCAGGAGCGGCGCGGCCGGCGCGGTCCACCCGGGAAGAGGGGCGGGGTGGAAGCGGTCAGGCTCATGCGCGGGAGCAAAGAAGCAAGGAGGGCGGGCTTTCGGTGGGCAGGGCCGCGAGCCTGCGGCCGCCCCAACCTAGGCGCTCCAATGGGGCAGGACCAGGGCGGCGGGCGCGCTCCAGCCCGGCCTCTCCGCATCTGGCGCTTTCCGCAGGGGGCGCATCTGCACTACATCCGGGGGGCCATGACCGTTCTCGCCATTCGTGACCTGACCATCCGCATCGCCGGCCGCCCCCTGCTGGAGGGAGCCGAGCTGATGGTGGACCCTGGCCGCAAGATCGGGCTGGTCGGGCGCAACGGCGCCGGCAAGTCCACCCTGCTGCGCGCCATCACCGGCCAGTTGCAGCCGGACGGCGGCGAGATCCGCCTCGCCGCGCGTGCCCGCATGGCGCATGTGGCGCAGGAGGCGCCGGGCGGCAGCCAGAGCCTGCTGGAGACGGTGCTGACCGCCGACACCGAGCGCGCAACCCTGCTCGCCCGGCTGGAGACGGAGAGGGACGGCGCCCAGCTCGCCGAGATCCACGAGCGGCTGATCGCCATCCGCGCCGACAGCGCCCCCGCGCGCGCCGCCACGGTGCTGGCGGGGCTCGGCTTCGACGCCGCCGCGCAGGAGCGGGCGGTGGGGGAGTTCTCCGGTGGCTGGCGGATGCGCGTGGCGCTGGCCCAGGCGCTGTTCCTGGAGCCGGATATCCTGCTGCTGGACGAGCCGACCAACCATCTCGACCTGGAGGCCACCATCTGGCTGGAGGGCTGGCTGGCGCGCTTCGCCGGCGCTGCGCTGGTGGTCAGCCACGACCGCGGGCTGCTGGAGCGCTGCGTGGATGCCATCGCGCATCTGGATAAGCGGAAGATCACCCTCTACCCCGGCGGCTACGACAACTTCGTCCGTATCCGCACCGAGCGGGCGGCGCAGCAGCAGGCGCAGAACGAGAAGATCGCCGCCCAGCGCGCCCATATGCAGTCCTTCGTGGACCGCTTCCGCGCCAAGGCCACCAAGGCCCGCCAGGCGCAATCCCGCCTGAAGGCGCTGGAGAAGCTGCCGCCCATCGAGGCGGTGGTGGAGGATACGCCCACCCGCTTCGCCTTCCCCGAACCCTCCGAGCTGGCGCCCCCCATCGTCGGCCTCTCCCGCGTGGATGTCGGCTATGACAGGCGGCCCATCCTGCGCGGGCTGGACCTGCGGCTCGACCAGGAGGACCGCATCGCCCTGCTCGGCGCCAACGGCAACGGCAAGTCCACACTGGCAAAGCTGCTGGCCGGGCGGCTGGAGCCGATGGCGGGCGAGGTGCACCGGGACCGCCGGCTGAAGGTGGGCTATTTCGCCCAGCACCAGGCGGAGGAGCTGGACCTTTCCGGCACGCCGCTGACCCATATGCAGGCGGCGCTTGGCGCCAAGGCCACCGAGACGCAGTGCCGCGCCCAGCTCGCCCGCTTCGGGCTGGACGAGGAGCGCGCCACCACCACCATCGGCGCCCTCTCGGGCGGTGAAAAGGCGCGGCTGCTGCTCGCCCTCTGCACCCGCGAGGCGCCACACCTACTGATCCTCGACGAGCCGACCAACCACCTCGACATCGACGCGCGCGAGGCGCTGGTGAAGGCGCTGGCCGAGTTCGGCGGCGCCGTGGTGCTGATCACCCACGACCCGCACCTCGTCACCCTCGCGGCCGACCGGCTCTGGCTGGTGGCCGACGGGCGCGTGACCAGCTTCGACGGCGACCTCGACGACTACCGCGCCCTGCTGGCCGAACGCGCCCGCGCCGCCCGCCCCGCCGCCGAGGCCACCGCCACCCGCCGCGACGAGCGCCGCGAGCGCGCCGAGAACCGGCAGGCTCTCGCGCCCCTGCGCCAGCGCGTGGCCAAGGTGGAGGCGGAGATGGCGAAGCTGCAGAAGGAGGCCGCCCTGCTGGAGAAGAAGCTCGGCGACCCCGACACCTATGCCCGCTTCAAGGCCGAGGACATCGCCTGGGCCACCCAGCGGCAGGGCGCCATCGCCAAGCAGGTCGCGGCTCTCGAAGAAGAGTGGTTGGAGCTGCAGGAGAAGTTGGAAGCGGCGTGAAGCAAGGTCGGGGGAAGGAGTTCCCCCGGCCCCCCATCTTCTTTCTGCCGGTTTGGCGCTGCGCAGCCGGGAAACGCGTCCAGAAGGCCAAACGTTTGGCCGGCTAACCTTCGCGGCGGACCACGAAGCGGCTAAGAAGGCCGCAACAAGAACGTTGGTGCCGGCGCGCCAAGTGAGGAGGCGTCCATTCCCCTGGAATGGAGACGCTGATGGCCTTGGCGACACCCCGCGCTTCCCGATTCGCCGAACTGGCCCTTTGCCTCGGCGCACTTTCCCTGGGCGTCAGCGAGTTTGCCGCCATGGGCCTGCTGCCGCAGATCGCCGCAACCGCCGGCGTGAGCGTGCCGAAGGCCGGGCTTACCATCAGCGCTTATGCGCTTGGCGTGGTGCTGGGGGCGCCGCTGCTTGCCCTGGCCTTCGCCCGCTGCCCGCGCCGGCTGCTGCTGGTCGGCCTCGCGCTGCTGATCGCCTTTGGCAATCTGGCCAGCGCCCTGGCGCCGAACTTCCTGGGCGCCTTCGCCGCCCGCCTGGTCGCGGGCCTGCCGCATGGCGCCTATCTCGGCACCGCCGCCATGGTCGCTGCCTCCCTGGCGCCGCCGGATCGGCGGGCCAGCGCCGTGGCGCGGGTCATCCTCGGCCTCAGCATCGCCAACCTGATCGGTGTGCCGCTCGCCACCTGGATCGGCCAACTCGCGAGCTGGCGGGCCGTCTTCGGCATCGTCGCGCTGATGGCGCTGGCCACCGCGGCGCTGATCCGCCTCTGCCTTCCCGTTATCGGCGCGGGGCCGAGTATCGGCGTCCGGCGGGAGATGCGCGCGATGCTGCGTCCGCAAGTGCTGCTGGCCCTCGGCACGGCGGCCATCGGCTTCGGCGGCATGTTCGCGATCTACAGCTACATCGTGCCCACGCTGACGGAGGTGACCGGCATCGCCCGGGCAACCGTTCCCGTGCTGCTCGCCGTCTTCGGCCTCGGCATGATCGCCGGCAACATGGCCGGTGGCTGGCTCTCGGACCGCGGCGTCATGCGGGCCATCGGCGTGATGCTGGCCCTGAGCGTGGTGGCGCAGTTCTGCTTTCTCTTCACACCCTTCAGCCTGCCCCTGGCCACGGCCAACATCTTCCTGATCGGCGCCACCAGCATGGGCCTCGGCCCCGCGCTCCAGACGCGCCTGCTGGACGTGGCGCCGGACGCGCAGATGCTAGCCGCCTCGCTGAACCACTCGGCCTTCAACATCGCCAACGCGCTCGGCGCCTGGCTCGGCGGCATGGTGATCGCGGCCGGCTTCGGCTGGACCTCGACCGGCGCAATCGGCGCGGTGCTCACCTTGGCCGGATCGGCGGTTTTTGCCACCTCACTGGCCCTGGAACGCTCCGGGTCGGCCGTCGCCTCCTCGGAAGCCTGCTGACTTTCCTCCGCGGCGTTCTTCAGATGGACGCCCCGGAGGCCTCCTTCGCGTCTTTACGCCACCTCTTCCGCCGGCAGGTCCGCCAGCTCGCCGACCGTGATCGGCTTGTAAGGCGCGCGCGGACGTAGCGCCCCCGCCTCCTCCATGCTGATGCCCCGCGTCTCGGCGATCAGCGCGGCGACGGTGGTGCCGCACATCCGCCCCTGGCACGGCCCCATGCCGGTGCGCAGATAGGCCTTGGCCTGGTTCGGCCCGGTGGCACCGAGCCGCGCCGCCTGCCGCACCTGACCGGCGGTGATCTCCTCGCAGCGGCAGACGATGGTGGCGTCATCCGTCGGCGCCAGCACGGTGTGCGAGGGGGCATAGAGCCGGTCGAGGAAGGGCCGCAGCGCCAGAGCGTTTTCGCGCGTGTGGCGATGCGAGGCGGCGCGGCGGTCGCGTTCCTCGGTGGAAAGCCTACCGGCGTGGTGCGCGACGCCCAGCGCGGCGAGCGCGCCGCCTTCCACCGCCGCCTGCCAGCCGCCGATGCCGCCCCCGTCGCCCGCCACGGCGATGCGCGGATGGCTGCTGGCGCCCCATTCATCCAGAGTTGGCCGCCAGCAGAGCTGCGCGGCGTCCCAGTCATGCGCCAGCCCGAGCGCCCGGGTGATGTGCGTCGAGGGAATCACGCCCTCATGCAGCAGCAGCGTGTCGCAGTTGGTGCTGCCACCGTCCCAGACGACGCGGCGCACCGTGCCCTCGCCCTCGGCGTGCAGATTGCGCACGCCGCGCACGACCTTCATCCCGGCGCGACGGGCCTCCAGCATCAGCGTGGCGCCCTTGGCCAGCATGGCGCGGCCGCGCCAGAACCCGCCGGCCTGCAGGGCCTGACGCAAGGCGCCGCGCGGGGTGGTCTCCAGCAGCAGGGCAGGGGCCGCCCCGGCGCGGGCGAGCTGCACCGCCAGCAGCCAGAGCAGCGGCCCCTGGCCGGCCAGCACGGTGCGGCCCATCGGGGTGGCGCCGGCCTGCTTGAGCAGGATCTGCGCCGCGCCCGCCGTCATCACGTTCGGCAATGTCCAGCCGGGGATCGGCACCGGGCGTTCCTGCGCGCCGGTGGCCAGCAACACGCGCTCCGCCGTGATCGTCTCGCTGCCGCGCCCGCCGCGCAGGGAGAGCAGGCCAGTCTCGGCATCGATGTGCCAGAGCATGGTCTCCGGGCGGTAGTCGATGTTCGGCATGGCGCGGAAGCGGCGGGCCAGGGCGGCACCGTCGCGGGCGTATTCGCCCGTCAGCGCCGGGTCGGCGGCGGCGGATTCCACGGCGCGGAAGATCTGCCCGCCGGGCGCCGCCTGCTCGTCGATGACGGTGACGGAAAGCCCGAGCCCGGCCGCCTCCAGTGCGGCGCTCATCCCGGCCGGGCCGGCGCCGATGATGGCGAGGTCGTAGGAAAGGCTCATGCCGCGTCCTCCGGGCGATAGGCCTCGCGCGCGCCGCGCTGCGGGCGGATCTGCATGCCCGGCCGCACCGTCACCATGCAGGACTGCCGGTTGGCCACGCCGTCGATCTCGGCGAGACAGTCGAAGCAGACGCCCATCATGCAATAGGGCAGGCGCGGCGCACCGGTGACGGGCGTCTCGCGGATGGCGGGCAGCCCCGCCAGCAGCACGGCGGCGGCGGCGGAAGCGCCTTCCGGGACGAGGACCGGGGTGCCGTCCACCAGCACCTCGACGGTGGCGGGGCGGATGTCAGGCCGCTGAGCGAACATCGAAGCGTCTCGCGCTGAAGGGGGCCATTTCGGGCTCAAGGGCGCCGGCGGCGATCATCGGCGCCAGGCGGTTGGCATGGGTGCCCGCCAGCGTCACGCCGCTGTGGCAATTGGCGGTGAAGGCGCCGGGAAAGCGCTCGGACTGGTCGTAGATCGGCAATCCATCCGGCGCCATGACGCGCAGCGCCGACCAGGCGCGAACGAGGTTGAGGTTCGCGATCCAGGGGAAGGAGAGCACGGCGCGCTGCGCGATCTTGCGCATCACCTCGGGCGACTGGCTGAGATTGAAGCCGGCATCCTCCTTGCTGTCACCGAGCATCAGGGAGCCTTCCTCGGTCTGCCGGATGGTGGTGGTGGGCATGGGCAGCACGGTCCGCGTGCGCTCGGTGACGAGGATCTGGCCGCGCTCGGGCCGCACCGGGGCTTCGAGCCCAAAGTGCGGGGCGAGATCGGCATTGCCCAGCCCGGCGGCCAGCACCACGCGCGGGGCACGGTAGCGCTGCCCGGCAGCCTCGACGCTGAAGTCGTTCGGCGCGCCGGTGCTGCTCTCCACCCGGGCGTTCGGCTGGTAGGTGCCGCCGGCGCCGGTGAAGCCGGTGTGCAGTGCCCGCAGCAGATAGAGCGGGCTGGCATGGCCGTCATAAGGCGTCCAGCTCAGGCCGGTCACCTTCGGGCCGAGGCCGGGCAGCATGTCGCGCGCCTCGGCGCCGCGGATCATGCGGTACTCCAGCCCGAAATTGCCGGCCTCGCGCTGCAGGCGCTCCATGTATTCGGCGCGCTTCTCGAACTCCTCCTCGGAGAGGCAGAGATGCACGCCGCCGGGCTGCTGGAGCCCGGTGCCGATGCCCGTGCGCTCCTTCAGCTCCGCCGCCAGCTTCGGCCATTCCTGCGCCGAGCCGCGCGTCCAGCGCTGGTAGTGCGGCGCGCCGAGGCCCTTCGACTGCACCCAGACCAGCCCGAAATTGCCGCGGCTGGCGCGGAAGGCGATGTCCCCCTCGTCCAGCAGCAGGGTGGCGAGGCCCTGCCGCTGCAGGCCATAGGCGATGGCCGCGCCGACGAGGCCCCCTCCGATGACGATGGCGTCGAAGCTCTGGCGTGTCATGCGCGGCGCTCCCCGGTCAGCAGCCGGTCGATGGGGTAGAAACGGTCCAGCACCACCAGCACCAGCGCCGTCACCGCGATGAGCGCGGCGGAGACGGAGGCGACCAGCGGATCGGTCATCTGGTCGATATAGGTGAAGAGCCGCACCGGCAGCGGCGTGGCGCTGGGCGAGGCGAGGAAGAGGCTCACCGTCAGCTCGTCGAAGCTGGTGATGAAGGCCAGCGTCCAGCCCCCGGCCACGCCAGGCAGGATCAGCGGCAGGGTGATGCGGCGGAACACGGTGAAGCGGCCGGCGCCGAGGCTTTCGGCGGCGCGCTCGACGCGCGGGTCGAGCCCCGCCAATGCCGCCGTCACCAGCCGCGCCATGTAGGGCACCACCACGACGAGGTGTGCCGCCGCCAGCGCCACGAAGGAGCCGACCAGCCCCAGCCCGGCGAAGAAGCGCAGCAGCGCCACGCCGAGCACCACATGCGGGATCATCAGCGGCGAGGCGAGCAGGGCCATCAGCGCCTCCCGCCCCGGAAAGCGGAAGCGCACGATGGCCAGTGCCGCCGGCACCGCCACCAGGGCCGCTAGCGTCGCGGTGACGAAGGCCAGTTGCAGGCTGAACCAGAAGCTATCGAGGAACCGGGGATTATCGGCGATCGCCCACCACCAGCGCAGCGAGGCGCCGCTGAAGGGCATGGCGAGGAAGCCCTTGTCGGTGAAGGAGACGAGCACCACCACCACCAGCGGCGCCAGGATAAAGGCGATGAAGAGCAGGTGGAAGCCGATGGCGAGCGCGCCGTTCCGGTCGTTGCGTGGCATCAGCCCACTCCCAGGCGGCGCAGCGCGCGGCGCTCGACGAGGCGCGTCCAAAGCAGCGTCACGGCGAGGATGGCGGCCAGCAGCAGCACGGCGATGGCGGCGCCGAGCGGCCAGTTCAGCGTGTTCAGGAACTCCGTGTAGGTCATGCTGGAAACCACCTTCAGGCGCCGGCCGCCCAGCATGGCGGGGGTGGCGAAGGCGGAGGCGGAGAGGCAGAAGACCATCAGTGCGCCGGCCAGGATGCCCGGCATGATGTTGGGCAGCACCACGCGGCGGAAGGCGGTGAGGCGGCTCGCGCCCAGGCTCTCCGCGGCGCGGACGAGGGCGGGGTCGAGCCGCCCCAGGCTGGCCCAGACCGCCAGCACGACCAGCGGCACCATGACATGCACCAGGCCGAGGATGATGGCGAACTCGGTGAACATCATGCGGTAGGGCGCGCCGGGAACGCCGAGCGCCAGCAGTGCCTGGTTGATCAGCCCGTTGCCACCGAGCAGCACCATCCAGCCGAAGGTGCGCACCACCACCGAGACCAGCAGCGGCCCGACCACCACCAGCAGCATCAGCCCGCGCCAGCGCGGCGACATGCGGTGGATGATCCAGGCTTCCGGCACACCGATGGCGAGGCAGATGACGGTGACGATCACGGCGATGCGGAAGGTCCTCACCAGCGCCTCCAGGAAAAGGGAATCCGTGGCGAGGGACGCGTAGTTGGCGAGGTCCCAGCGCGGGAGGATGCCCTTGTCGAAGTCGAAGCCCTGAAAGCTGAGCAGCGCGATGCCGCCGAGCGGCAGCAACAGCGCCACGCCCAGCGCCAGCACCGCCGGCGCGGAAAGGGCGGCGGGAGCGAAGCGGGAGGCGCTCATGCCGCTGCCTCCAGCCGGCGCAGGCTGTGCGCGTCCCAGTCCAGCGCCACGGCGGCGCCTTCCTCGGCGGGCGGCGTGCCGGTGTTCTGCACCGTCACCAGCATGTCGCCGCAGGGCGTCTCCACCCGCACCAGCCAGAAGCCGCCGAGGAAGACGCGGGAATGGACCTTACCCGGCAGGCCGGGTTGGCCGGCGGGAAGGATGCGCAGCCGCTCCGGGCGGATCGCCAGCGCCACCTCGCCGCGCAGCGCGGCCAGCGGCGCGGGGAGGGGGAAGCGGTGGCCGGCGGCTTCCGCCGCGCCGCCGTCGAGCCTCGCCAGCAGCCGGTTCGAGCGGCCGAGGAAGTCGGCCACGAATGGGTCGGCCGGCGCATCATAGGCGCGCCAGGGCGCGTCGATCTGCACGATGCGCCCGCCCTGCATGACGGCGACGCGGTCGCAGAGCGCCATCGCCTCCTGCTGGTCATGCGTGACGAGGATGGTGGTGACGCCAACGCGCTTCTGCACCTCGCGCAGCTCCACCTGCATCTCCTCGCGCAGCTTGGCGTCGAGGTTGGAGAGCGGCTCGTCGAGCAGCAGCAGGCGCGGCTCGATCACCAGCGCGCGGGCCAGCGCCACGCGCTGCTGCTGGCCGCCCGACATCTGTCGGGGAAAGCGCTCGGCGAGATGGGTGAGGTGCACGAGGTCCAGCGCCCGGGCGACGCGCGCCTGCCGCTCCTGCTTCGGCACGCGGCGCATCTCCAGCCCGAAGGCGACGTTCTCCGCCACCGTCATGTGCGGGAACAGCGCGTAGGACTGGAAGACCAGCCCGATATTGCGCTTGCTGGCGGAAATGCCGGCCAGTTCGCGGCCTTCGAGCAGGATGCGGCCGGCAGTCGGGGCTTCGAAGCCGGCGATCATCTGCAGCGTGGTGGTCTTGCCGCAGCCGGAGGGGCCGAGCAGGCCCAGGAACTCGCCCTGGGCCACCCGCACCGAGACGTCATGCACCGCCTGGACGGGGCCGTAGCTCTTGGCCACCCCGTCCAGCACCAGAAAGTCGCCGGCGGAAGCAGTGCTCACGCTCAGCGTTCCACCTCGCGCTGCCAGCGGCGCGTCCAGTCCATGCGGTTGGCGTTGATGGTCTCCCAGTCCATGGCGATCAGTTTGCTCACCTGGTCCTCGCCATAGATCACCGTGCTGGCCACCTCGGGTGGCAGCTTGGTGTTCCTGTTGGTCGGGCCGGAGCCGTATTCCTTGGAGAAGATCGCCTCCACTTCCGGCGAGACGAGGTGCGCGACGAATTTCTGCGCCAGATCGGGGTTCGGGCTGCCCTCCACGGCGCAGGTGGCCGTCATCAGCGCCACGCCGCCCTCCTTGGGCGCGATGAAGCCCATCGGGAAGCCGGCGATCTGCATGGCGCGGGCGCGGGAGGAGCCCCAGACGGCCATCCAGACCTCGCCGGACTGGAACATCTCGCTCATCTTGCCCGGGCTGCTCTCATAGGCCAGCACGTTCGGGTTCACCTTCTGCCGCATGGCGCGGAAGCCGGGATCGATGTTCTTCTCCGAGCCACCATTGATGCGCGCCATCATGACGAGGGTGTGCACGCCGTAGCTGTTGTCGATGCCGGGGATGGACACGCGCTGCTCCAGGTCGGCGCGCTCCAGGTCCTTCCAGCTCGTCGGCGCCGGCAGGTTGCGCTCCTTGAACAGCTTCTCGTTCCAGGCGAGGCCGGTATAGCCGAAGCCGGTGCCCAGCGCCTTACCGCCGCCGAGCACGGCAATCGGGTAAAGCGCGTCCTGCGCCGCCTTGTCCTTCACCTGCTGGCAGAAGCCGAGGCTGATCGCCTGGTACATCGGCCCGTCATCGAGCACGACGACGCCGATCTGCTGGCTGCCCTTCTGCGCCTGCAGCTTCGCCAGACTGTCCGTCGAGTTGCCGGCCAGGTAGTCCACCTGAACGTTGTTGGCTTTCTCGAACGGCGGGATCACCTGCTCCCGCATCACCTTCTCGTAGCTGCCGCCATAGGCGGCGACCACCAAACGCTGCTGCGCCACCGCCGTGCCGGCCAGTTGCGGAGCGGCCATGAGGCCAAGCAGCGACGCCGCTGCCAGGAGCGCTTTTCTCATCATCCCGGATCCTTGCTCACCCTTTGCAGACGGGATGGGCGTGGCATCTGTGCCGCCCGCGCAAGGCGCGGCCGTCCGTGTGTCGTGCCATTCAGGCTCCGGTCCCGTCCGGATGCACGCAGGCTGGCATCCGTTGCGGCGGTCACGCAAATGCATAATTCTCCCGGTTTCATTCCTCCAGGTAGCGAAGTCCCCGCACATGACGCCTGCCCGTCTCCGTCAGCTCGAAGCCTTCCTGGCTGTGCTGCGTGGCGGCTCGGTGGGCGTGGCGGCAGAGCGGCTCTCCCTCTCGCAGCCGGCCGTCACCAAGCTGCTGCGCGCGCTGGAGGAGGAGACCGAGCTCGCCCTGTTCGATCGCAGCCGCCGTCGCCTGCAGCCGACCCCCGAGGCGCGGCGCTTCGCCATCGAGGTCGAGGGGCTCTTCGCCGCGGCGCGCCGTGTGGAGCAGGTGGCGAGCGACATGCGCAGCGCCGGCGTCGGCGAGTTGCGCGTGGCCAGCCTGCCGCTGCTGGGCGCCGATCTCCTGCCACGCCTGCTGGCCGACTTCGCCCAGGCGCAGGGGCATCCCCGACTGTCGCTGACGGTGGTCAGCTCGCACGAGGTGGTCGAGCTGGTGCAGGCCGGACAGGTGGAACTCGGCTTCACGCTGCCGCTGCCGGGCCTCGCGGCACTGGAGGTGGCGGCGCCCTTCCGCATGCCGGCGGTGCTGCTGCTGCCGCCCGGCCACCGCCTGGCAGGGCGGCAGGAGGTCGCGCCGCGCGAGCTGGAGGGGGAACCCTGCGTCTCGCTCGGCCGGCAGTACCGGCTGCGCCACCTCGTGGACGAGCTGTTCGAGCGCCACGGCGTGCCGCGCCGGATGGTGGCGGAGACGCAGAATGCCCCGGCCACCTGCGCGATGGTCGCCGCCGGCCTCGGCTTCGCGGTGACCGACCCAGTCTCCGCCGCTGCGCAGGCCGGCCGCGCGACGGTGCTGCGCCTGACGCCCACCGTCGTGTTCCACGTCCACGTGCTGGCGCCGCCGGGCCGGCCGCTCTCGCTGCTGGCGTGGCATTTCCTGGCCCGTGTGGCCGATGGCCTGGCGCCCTATGGCGTGCGGCCCGCGGGCGGGCGGCGTGGCGCGGTGGCCGGCCGGGCCCAGCGCGAGGGCCGGAGCGCCGGCCGCTGAACCCGGCGCCGCCTGGCTCCGTCAGGGCGCCGAGAGGACCTCGGTGATCCGGTCGGCCAGCGCCTCCATCGTGAAGGGCTTGACCAGCATGTGCATGCCGGGCTCCAGCTGCTCCTTGTTGAGCGTGGCGTTCTCCGCATAGCCGGTGATGAACAGCACGCGCAGCCCGGGGCGGAGCTGCCGGGCCGCATCCGCCAGCTGGCGCCCGTTCATTCCGCCGGGCAGGCCGACATCGGTGACCAGGAGGTCGATGTCGAGGTCGGACTGCAGCACCTTCAGCCCGGAGGTCGCGTCGGTCGCCTCGATGGCCGCGTGCCCCAGCTCCTTCAGCACCTCGCCGGCCAGCATCCGCACGGTGGGCTCGTCGTCCACCACCAGGACCCGCCGGCCGCCTTCCGGCCGCGGCTGCCGCCGGCGCCGGTGCGCCTCGGCTTCCTCTTCCTCCACCTCTCCCCGATAGCGCGGAAGGTAGATGCAGACTTCGGTGCCGGCGCCCAGCTCGGAGGTGATCCGCACCTGCCCGTCCGACTGTCGTGCGAAGCCGTAGATCATGGAAAGCCCGAGCCCGGTTCCCTGCCCGAGGGGCTTGGTGGTGAAGAACGGGTCGAAGGCGCGCTGCAGGGTCTCCGGACTCATGCCCGTGCCGGTATCGGCGACGCGGATCACGACATACTCGCCGGGCTGCAGGTCACTCTCCTGCTCGGGCGGCAGGTCGAGCGTGGTATTGCCCGTCCGCAGGGTCAGCACCCCGCCGCCGGGCATGGCATCGCGCGCGTTGATGCAGAGGTTGAGGATTGCGTTCTCAAGCTGGTTCGGGTCGCAAAGGGTTGGCCAGAGGTCGGGATCCAGCTCGGCGTGCAGCGTGATCTCCGGTCCGACCGTGCGCTGCACCAGGTCTTCCATGCCGGCGATCAGGCGGTTCGGGTCCGTCGGTTTCGGGTCGAGCGTCTGCCGCCGCGCGAAGGCGAGCAGCCGGTGCGTGAGCGCCGCCGCCCGCGAGGCAGCCCCCTGCGCGGCAACGACGAAGCGCTCCAGGTTCTGCACCTGCCCACGCGCGACCTGCGCCTGCAGCAGCTCCAGGCTGCCCATGATGCCGGTCAGCAGGTTGTTGAAGTCATGCGCCAGCCCGCCGGTGAGCTGGCCGAGTGACTCCATCTTCTGCGCCTGGAAGAGCTGTTCGCGGGATTGCTGCAGTTGCAGCTGCGCCTCCCGCCGCTCGGTCAGGTCGCGGGTGATCTTGGCAAAGCCGAGCAGCCGGCCGTTCTCGCGGATGGCGTCGATCACCACCCCGGCCCAGAAGTGGGTGCCATCCTTGCGCTGCCGCCAGCCCTCGGCCTCGTAGCGGCCCTCGCGCCGGGCGATGTCGAGCGCCCGCCAGGGCAGGCCGGCGCTGACGTCCTCAGGCAGGTAGAAGCGGGAGAAATGCTTGCCGATGATCTCGGGGGCGAGATAACCCTTGATGCGCTCGGCGCCGGCATTCCAGCTGGTGACGCAGCCTTCGGGGCTCAGCATGTAGATGGCGTAGTCGGTCACGCCCTCCACCAGCAGGCGGAAATTCCGTTCGTTGTCGAGCGCCGCCTGCTGGGCCTCGTGCTGCTCCGTCATGTCGCGGGTGATCTTGGCGAAGCCGACCAGCTCGCCCTCCCGCAGGATGGGGTCGATGACCACCATGGCCCAGAAGCGGCTGCCGTCCTTGCGGACGCGCCAACCCTCCGTGCTGAAGCGGCCTTCGCGCTTCGCGGTTTCCAGCGCCCGGTGGGGAAGCCCGGCGGCCCGGTCCTCCGGCGTGTGGAAGCGCGAGAAGTGCTCGCCGATGATTTCCTCGGCCGAGTAGCCTTTGAGCCGCCGGGCACCGGGGTTCCAGCTCATCACATGCCCTTCGGGGTCGAGCATGAAAATGGCGTAATCTACCACGGCCTGGATGAGCATTTCGTAGGTGCTGGCCGTCGGGGTCTGCGCGCGCAGTGTCATCGGGCTGCAGACCTTCCAGCAGGGGGGCGTACCAGAGGTGTCAACACCGGTCGGAAGGGACGGCAGGTGGTTGCGCCATCATGCAGTTCATTCCTCCGGCGCCGGGCTGCGCCGTGCCACCGACGGGCGGGACAGCGCGGCGGGCTCATGCGGAGGGCAGGGCAAGTTTGTAGCCTTCATGGCTGGCGACGAACCCCAGCTTCTCATAGAAACGATGCGCATCGGCGCGGCTCTTGTCGGTGGTGAGTTGGACCAGCCCGCAGCCCCGCGACTGACATTCCGCGATGGCCCAGGCAAACATGCGCTGGCCGAGGCCCGTGCCACGGTGTGCGGCTGCGATCCGGACAGCCTCGATCTGCCCCCGCCAGGCCCCCTTCCGCGCAAGTCCGGGAATGAAGGAGAGCTGGAGGGTTCCCACCACCTCATCCCCCTCGGCGGCGACGGCCAAGAGCTGGTTCGGGTCGGCCTCGATGGCCTCGAAAGCTGCCAGATAGCGCCGGTCCGGCGGTGTTCCCACGACTTCCCGCTGGCTGCCCAGCATGTCCTCGGCCAGAAGGGCAATTAGGGCGGGAAGGTCGGCGAGGTGGGCGGGCCGGAACGTGACTTGTCGCATCCCATAAGAGTATTCCCTCGCGGCGGCCCACGCAAAGGCCACGCCGCGCCGGGCGGGCCGCGGGGGTCAACAAGTGCGCCTCATTGCGCCTAAGATCGCACCGTCCGAAGAGGCTGCGAGGGGAGGACCAGGCCAGTGCACCTGCGATGCGTCGAATGTGGCCGGACCCATCCGGCCAGCCTGCGCTATGCCTGCGCCGCCTGTGGCGGCATCCTGGAGGTGGCGGGCAGCAGCGGCCTTGCGCCCCCCGCCGATCCGGCGCTGGCCGCCAGCATGTGGCGCCACGCCGGTCGGCTGAGCGTCACGGACCCCGCCGCCATCGTCTCGCTCGGGGAGGGGGACACGCCGCTGCTGCGGGCACCCCGCATCGAGCGCGCCATCCCTGGCTTCATGGGCGAGATCTGGCTGAAGGACGAGACGCGCAATCCCTCCGGCTCCTTCAAGGACCGGCTGGTCAGCGCCGCGATCAGCAAGGCCATCGAACTGGGGGCGAAGGGGGTGGTCTGCGCCTCCTCGGGCAATGCCGGCGCCTCGGTCGCGGCCTTTGCGGCGCGGGCGGGGATCGGCGCCATCATCGTGGTGCCGGCGCACACCCCCGCCGGAAAGGTGACGCAGATCGCCGCCTATGGCGCCATCCTGCTGCTGGTGGAGGGGCATTACAGCCGCTCCTACGACCTCGCCGCCGCCCTGGCGGAGCAGCACGGCTTTGCCAACCTGACCACCACCTTCATCAACCCCTATGCGGTGGATGCGCTGAAGCTGGTCGGGCTGGAGCTGATGGAGCAGCTCGGCGGCGTGGCCCCCACCCATATCCTGGTGCCGACCGGCAGCGGGCCGCTGGTGAAGGGCGTGGTGCAGGGCTTCGCCGAGGCAGGCGCGCGGCCGAAGGCGGTCGCCGTTCAGGCGGAGGGCTGCGCGCCGATCGTGCGCGCCTTCGAGGCGGGCGAGGAGCGCGTCACCGCTTGGGGCATGCCGACGACCATCGCCTCCGGCATCAGCGATCCGCTGATTGGCTATGAGCGGGACGGCAGCTACACACTGCGGCTGGTGCGGGAGACGGAGGGCCTGGCGGTCGCGGTGAGCGACGATGAGTTGCGCGACGCCATGCGGCTGCTGGCGCGCGGCGAGGGCGTCTATGCCGAGCCGACCGGCGCCAGCCCGATCGCGGCCCTACGCAAGCTGGTGGCCGCCGGGCAGGTCGCCGCAGATGCGCGGGTGGTCTGCATGGTCACCGGGCATGGCTTCAAGGACGGCAAGGCCTATCAGGAAATGCCGGCGCGCACCTATCCGGTGCCGGCGCCGGAGGATGTGGCGGCGGTGGCGCAGCTCTGCGAGCGTGCCATGCGGGAGAGGGATTGAGGACGATGCGGATCACCGTTCTGGGGGCCGGCGTGATCGGCGTCGCCAGCGCCTATTGGCTGCAGCGGGCCGGGCACCAGGTCACGGTGCTGGAGCGGCGCGAGGGCGCCGGGCTGGAGACGAGCTGGGGTAACGGCGCCATTATCCACGTCTCCTCCGTGCAGCCCTGGGCCGCGCCCGGGGTGCCGCTGAAGGTGCTGAAATGGCTGGGGCAGGAGGATGCGCCGATGCTGCTGCGGCTCTCCGCCGTGCCGCGCATGTGGCGCTGGGGCCTGGGCTTCCTCGCAGCCTCCCGCGCCGCCGTGCACGATGCCGGGGCGCTGGCCAACCTGGAGCTGGCGCTACTTTCGGCGCGCTCGATGGCCGAGATCCGCGAGGCTACGGGCGTGCGCTACGACGACGCCCGGAACTGCGTGATCAAGACCTTCGCCACCACTGCGGAGTGGGACGCCGCGACCAAGGCCCACGAGGCGCTGGCGCCCTATGGCCTCGTCACCGAGCGGCTGGACCGTGCCGCCTGCGTGGCGCGCGAGCCGGCGCTCGGCCCGGTGCAGGAGAAGGTCGCCGGCGGCCTGTTCTTCCCGCAGGACGAGGTGGGTGACTGCAACAAATTCAGCCAGGGCCTCGCCGCCTGGTGCGCCGCCCAGGGCGCCACCTTCCACTACAACACCACCGTGCGCGACATCGTGCTGAGGAACGGCCGCGTGGCGGCGGTGGACAGCAGTGCCGGTGAGATCGAAGCGGATGCCGTGGTTGTGGCGCTCGGCAGCCATTCGCCGTTGATGCTGCGCAAGCACGGCATCACCGTGCCGATCTATCCGGTGAAGGGGCTCTCCGTCACCGCGCCGCGCAGCGTCTGGCCGGAGGGGCCGCGCAACGCCATCCTGGAGGACGGCCGCAAATTCGCGCTGACGCCGCTGGGCGACCGCTACCGCATCGTCGGCTCGGCCGAGGTGGCGGATTACGACACGACACCTTCTCCTGTGCGGATCGGTGCGCTGATGCGCAACGTCGCCTCGCTCTTTCCGCAGTTCGAGGGCGCCGATTCGGCCCCGGGTGCGGTGCGCTGGGCCGGGCTGCGGCCGATGGTGCCGAACGGCATCCCGCGCATCGGCGGCACGCGCATTCCGGGCCTCTATCTTAACACTGGCCATGGTCATACCGGCTGGACCATGGCGGCCGGCTCGGGGCGGCGGCTGGCCGAGATCATCGACGGAAGGGCCAACACGACCGTCGCGGCAGCGTGACAAGCGGCCGATTTCTTGCTCCCTTCTCTTGCAGGACATGCCGATGAGGCATGTCGAGGGGCAGAAGGGGACTCACGATGGACACCAGGGATGACAAGGCCGCCAGCATGGAGCGCCGTGGCCTGTTCGGCATCGGCGCCGCCGGCGCGGCGCTGGGCGGGGTCGCCGGGCTGATCGGCGCGCGACCGGCCCAGGCGCAGACGGTCGGCAAGAGCAAGCTCCAGGTGGTGAAGGAGCGCGGCCGCTTGATCGTCGGCACCGGCAGCACCAACCCGCCCTGGCACTTCGAGGGCGCCGACGGCAAGCTTCAGGGCATGGACATCGACCTGTCGCGGCTGCTCGCCAAGTCGCTCTTCGATGACGAGAGCAAGGTCGAGTTCGTGTTGCAGGGCTCGGATGCGCGCATCCCCTCCCTGATCACCGACAAGGTGGACATCGTCGTCCAGTGGATGACGATCACGCCGGGCCGCGCGCAGCAGGTGGAATTCACCATCCCCTATTACCGCGAAGGCGTCGGCCTGATGCTGCTGGCACGCGGCGGCAAGTACAAGAACTTCGACGAGCTCAAGAAGGCCGGCAAGGACGTCCGCGTCGGCGGCATGCAGAACGTCTTCCTGGAGGAGTGGGTCCACAAGGCGCTGCCCGAGGCGCAGGTGGATGCCTTCGAGAGCCCCGACGCCACGCTCCAGGCGCTCAACGCCCGCCGTATCGACGCCTACCAAGCCGACCAGTCCGCCATGCGCTGGCTGATGCAGCAGGCGCCTGGCCGCTTCGTTGATTCCGGCTATGGCTGGATGCCCAACTCCTACGCTTCCGCCGTCAAGCCGGGTGACCCGATCTGGCTGAACTGGGTGAACACGGTCTACAAGGAAGCCATGATGGGGGTGGACTTCGATTACTTCGCCGCTTCCTACAAGAAGTGGTTCGGCATCGAGCTGCCGACGCCGAAGGTCGGCTTCCCCACCGAGTTCTCCTGACCGGCCGCGGCCAGGGAGGGCGCCGCCCTCCCTGGAACCCGCCCGCCGGGGGACAGTGTGCCCCCGGACCCCGCCATCCGTGGGTGCGCCGGACAGGATATGATCAATTATCACTTCGACTGGGGCGTGATCAGCCGCAACGCCGACAAGCTGATCGACGCCCTGCTGCTGGGGCTCGGACTGGCCGTGGTGTCGCTCGCCATCGGCTGCGTCATCGGTCTCGTCACCGCCTATGCGCGCGTCTCCGGGCGCGTCTGGCTCTCGGCGCCGGTGCGCGCCTATGTCGAGTTCATCCGCTGCACGCCGCTGCTGCTGTTGATCTTCTTCGTCTATTTCGGCTTGCCGGAATTCGACGTCACCTTTCTCGACAAGACCGAGAGCTTCATCCTGACGCTGTCGCTCTATGCCGGCGCCTATATGAGCGAGGTCTTCCGCGCCGGGCTCGCCTCCATTCCCAAGCAGTATGTCGAGGCGGCCAAGGCGATCGGGCTCAGGCCGTGGCAGCGGCAGCGCTATGTCGTGCTGCCCGTGATGTTCCGCATCACCCTGCCTTCGGTCAGCAACAACCTGATCTCGCTGTTCAAGGACACGTCGCTGGCCGCCGCCATTGCCATCCCCGAGCTGACCTTCACCGCCCGGCAGATCAACGCCAACACCTTCCGGGTCATGGAGGTCTGGCTGACGGCGAGCGCCATGTATCTCGTCACCTGCTACATCATCGCCACCGTGCTGCGCCTGATCGAGCGGCGCTACGCCAGCATCCGCTGAGAGGGAGGGAGAGGCATGTTCGACACCTCGATGCAGCCGGGCACCTTCCTCTTCGAGGCCTGGCAGGCGCGCTGGTCCCTGCTGAGCGGCTTGGGCGTGACGATGAGCAGCTCCGTGCTGACCATCGTCATCGCGACGATCCTGGGCACGATCTTCGGCGTCGCGCTGTCCTATGGCTGGTGGTGGCTGCGCGCGCTCATCCGCCTCTACGTGGACATCCTGCGCGGCATTCCCGTGCTGGTGCTGATCCTCTTCACCTATTACGGGCTGGCGCTGTTCGGCATCAACGTGCCGGCCTTCTGGGCCGGCGTCATCGCGCTTTCCGCCTTCGCCACGGCGCATGTGGCGGAGAACCTGCGCGGCGCCGTGCAGTCCGTGCCCGTCGGGCAGATGGAGGCCGCCAAGGCCATCGGCCTGCGCTTCGGCCAGCGGCTGCGCTACGTCATCGTCCCGCAGGCTTTCCGGCGGATGCTGCCGCCCTGGGTCAACACGGGCCTGGAAGTGGTGAAGGGGACGACGCTGCTCTCCGTTATTGGTGTGGTGGAGCTGTTGCTCTCCACCCAGCAGGTGGTGGCGCGCAACTACCTCATCATCGACTTCTACCTGCTGGCCACGGTGATGTACCTGGTCATCAACCTCATCATCGCCCAGCTCGGCGCGCTGCTGGAGCGGCGCTTCTCCTACCTGCGCTATTGAACGGAGCCGCACCATGAGTGACCAACCGCTGCTGCAGGCGCGCGGCGTGCGCAAGAGCTTCGGCAATGTCGAGGTCCTGAAGGGCATCGACCTGGAGGTGCGCCAGGGGCAGGTGGTCTCGCTGATCGGCGCCTCCGGCTCCGGCAAGACGACCTTCCTGCGCTGCGTGAATCTGCTGGAGGAGCATGATGCCGGCGAGATCCTGCTCGACGGCGACCCAATCGGCTACCGCATGGAGGGCGGCAGGCGCCGCCGCCTCTCGGAGGCGCGCGTCTCCGCCCAGCGGGCACGCATCGGCATGGTGTTCCAGCAGTTCAACCTCTTCCCGCACCTGACGGCGGAGGAGAACGTCATGCTCGGCCTGACCAAGGTGCTGGGCAAGGGCAAGGCCGAGGCGCGGGAGATCGCCGGCGGCTGGCTGGCGCGCGTGGGGCTGGCCGAGCGGCGCGGGCACTACCCCTACCAGCTCTCGGGCGGCCAGCAGCAGCGCGTGGCGATGGCCCGCGCGGTGGCGATGGAGCCACGGCTGCTGCTGTTCGACGAGGTGACCTCGGCGCTGGACCCCGAGCTGGTCGCGGAGGTTCTGAGCGTGATGCAGGACCTCGCGGCCTCCGGCCAGACCATGCTGGTGGTGAGCCACGAGATGCTCTTCGTGCGGGAAGTTTCGCACCACGTGGTCTTCATGGACCAGGGGCGGGTGGCGCAGGAAGGGACGCCCAAGGAGGTGTTCGAAAGCCCGGCGAGCGAGCGGCTGCGGAGCTTCCTGGGCCGCTTCCATGGAATCTTCGGACAGCCAGCCTAGGCTCTCCGGGGCGGGATGGCTCCGGCGAGGGCTCCGCCGGCCTTCTTTTGGGAAATCAGCACCGATCTTCGGCTGGAGGATTGGCGCTGATCCCTCGGCCGCTTACTCCGCGGCCAAGGGAGCGCGCATGGCGGCCTCACCGCCTGCTTGGCCTGGCTCGCCGCCCCCCGGTCCGGGCGCCTGCGGAAAGAGGGCACGCCGGAGGCCCACCAGGGCATCCACCGAGGACTGCTGCGCCTGTCCGGGCGCGCTGGTGAGCACGGCGCGAAGCGTGCCGTCGATGGCGCGGCGCAGGCTTTCCGGAGCGGCCAGCCGCTCGCCCTTTTCGGCGCAGCCGGCGAAGAACCGGGCGGTGCCGCGCAGCGTGGCATCGAGCCGCGCCCTTGCCTCCGCCGGCAACGCCCGGCGGTCACGCTGCAGGGCGATGATGTTGTAGCCGCTGCGCAGTTCCGCCAGCCCATCAATGGAAGCCAGCGAGGCGGTGCCGTCCGAGGCGAGGCGCGGCATGAGCTGCGCCAGGCGGTCGAGCGTGCGGCCGATCAGCGCCGCATGGTCCGGTGCGCGAGAGCCTTCGGCCAGTTCCGCCAGGTCGGTCCAGCCGGCGCGGACGAGGCGGCGCGCCGCCAACTCGGCGCCGAAGGGCCGGGTGATCAGCGTCCAGAGGATCGCGAAGATCAGCCCCACCGCGATGGCGAGGCCGCCCTCGATATAGGAGGCGATGTCCCCGCTCCACCGTCCCTGCAGGCCGAGATCGCCAGCGATGTTCACCGCCAGCAGCAGCGTGATCAGGGCCAGCTCCGGGCGCGGGATAAGTGCACCGACCAGGAGGAAGGGCGGCGCGAGCGCCAGCACGATCATCTCGAAATCGCTGATCTGCGGCAGGATGGCGAAGAGGTAGAAGCCGGCGAAGGCGTAGGCGATCAGGCTCCAGGTCAGCATCATCTTCATCATCGGGGCCGGCCGGTCGAGGCCGCCGAAGAAGCAGCAGGCGATCGCGACGAAGGCCACGGCGCTCCCGCCGCCGGCCCACCCGCTCCAGATCCAGAGCAGGCCAGCGAGGAAGGTCGCGAGGACGGTCGAGCCGACCACGAAGGCCATGAGGCCGCGGTCATGATGCGGCTCTTGCCGGACAACGGGACGGTGCCGCAGCACGGGCCTCCAACTGCGGGCGGCACTCCCGTGGGCGATGTGACGGCGAAGGACCAGGCAGTCCTGCCAGAGGTCGATAAGCTCCGAGAGCCTGCTGACCAGGCTTGACCACACGAGGCGGCTCCAGAGACCGCCTTCGGCCGGTGCATGCAGCGCCTGGAGAGCGGCCCGCAGCCGCTCCGGCGCCTTCTCGTCCGGTTCCGGGGAAGGCGCCGCAATCCAGGCGGCGATTTGCCCGGCGAGCGCCTCCAGCTCCGCCGGGAAGCTTCCCAGCTCCAGGCGGAGGGCATGCATCCGGTCTGCGATCGCGGAGAGGAGGGGCAGGAGCAGCAGCAGGCGGCCGCGCAGCGCCTCGGCGTGCCGCTTGAGGTCCCGCGTCTCCGGGTCATGGGGAAGCTGGCTGATCAGCGCATTGAGCGGCGTGATATCCGCGGCGAGCCGCTGGCGCGCCAGCGGCGTGGCGGGATCGGCCCCTTTCGACAGCAGGACTTCCCCGGCCCAGGCAGCGGCGTCCTTCAGCCAGCTCTGGATGCGCCCCTCCAGCACTGGCCGGACGCTCATGGGTAAGATGAGCGTGCCCACCGCTGCGGTGACGATGATGCCGAGCATGATCTCCTCGCTGCGCGCGAGGGCGACGTCGAAGATGGTTTCCGGCACCTCGACGCTCGGCAGCACGATCAGCGGCAGCGTGTAGCCCGCCAGCATGAAGACGTAGTTGCGCGGCGTCCGGCCATGCAGCGCGACGAAGAGGAAGACGCCCGCCCAGAGCGCGACGGCCAGCATCAGGATCTCGGGCGCGTCGATGAAAAGCGTCATGAGGATGACTGCACCGGTCGCGCCGAGAAGCGTCCCGAGCAGCCGGTCGATTGCCTTTGAGACGGTCGCGCCGGAGAGCGGGTTGGCCACCACGTAAACCGCGGTCATCGCCCAGTAGGGGCGCGGCAGGCTGAAGGCGAGGGCGATGTAGAGGGCGAGCATGGCGGCCAGGAAGGTCTTGGCCGAGAACAGCCAGTCGCGCCATGACGGCCACCTCACGATGGCGTCTCCGTCTCCGCGCAGTCCCCTTGCTCGCGGGCCTCGGCCACGGCGCGTTCCAGCGCGCCGAACACCCTGAGCGCCGCTTCCACATCGGCATCGCTGACATCGGCCAGCACGGCGTTCCTGAGCCCGATCAGCTCCGCCTCGATCTGCTCCGCCAGCCGCTCGCCCGCCTCGGTCAGCCAGATGCAGTTCGCCCGCCTGTCATTGGGGTCGTCGCGCCGCTCGATCAGGCCGATTGCCGCCAGTTCGTCGAGCAGCCGGACGATCGAGGTCTTCTCGACGCCGACATGGGCGGCGAGGACCACTTGACGAACCCCGCCACCGAGCCGGTGAACCCATAGAAGCGTCGCCGAGCGTGCCTCGGAGATGTCATGGGCGGCCAGCACCTTCTCGGCCAGGCGCCGCCAGTGGCGCCCGGCCTGGAGCAGCGCGGAGGTCAGGAGGAAGCGGGGAGTCTGAAGCTCGTTCATTGGCATATGAGACGCATCAGGATTGTTCATATGCGTACCATTGGCCCGGAAGCCGGACAACATTTTGTTCAGGAAAGGCTTCAAGGACGAAGGCGGGACGTTCGGGGAAGGAGGGAACAATCCCTCCGGCAAACAGGGATACTCCCAAGGCAGGCCGTCTGCGTTGGGAGTATTGCGCATACCTATGGGCCGGCAACTCCGGCCGCCTCGTCTGGCCTGTCGAGTGCGGCGGCCGGGGCAAGGCTGGCTGGCGCCAACTGTCGCCGCCGAGAGTGATCAGCGAACGGTCAGCCCCGTTCAACCTGCTGGCCGGCCACGGGCGAGGCTATTTCGCCGGCCTTGTCCGGTGTTCCGAGATCCACATCAGCACGAGGCTCAGGATCGCTGCGAAGAAGGCGGTGGCGATGTGGAATTCAAGGGCGGCGGCCAGCAGCCCCAGCAGGGCGAGCAGGCCGACGAATCTCCAGGGGGACTGCGCGATGAAGGCCCGCAGCGGGGCAAGGAGAGCCCAAAGAGGGGCCAGGAGCGTGGACATGGGGATCGTCTCCGCGCGTGGCGATATCGCCACCACAGGGATTTCACCACGGTTCCGAAACGGAATGCGGTAACGTTACGTCCATTTCATGAAATGGCAGGGTGGCGGCCCGACCCCCGTCCCAGCACAAGAAAAGCCCGGGAGAAGCTTCCCCCGGGCCTGTTTCCCCTCCTCAGCGGGAGGGCGTCATCACGCCGGCGACTTCACGCCCATCGCCACCGTGTACTCATCGGCGCGCGCCTCGTAGGTCAGGCCGCCACGCAGCGCCCAGATGTTCATCTGCATGTGCAGCGGCACGACGCCGACGTCGTCCATGGCCATCCGCATCGCCTGCTTGAAGATGTCCTCGCGCTTCTCGTCGTCCGCGGTGCCAAGGCCCTTCTCCACCAGCGCGTCCACCTCCTTGTTGGAGTAGCCGCTGAAGTTGGTGGTGCCGAACCCCTTGTCGGTGTTGCGCGTCATCAGCACGCTCTTCAGGGCCGTGGAAGGCTCGCCGGTGGTGGCCCAGCCGATCAGCATGGCCGAGAGATCGTTCTTCGCCTGCCGCTGCGCCAGTACCGTGAAGGGGATGGCGTCCACCGAGGTCTTGATGCCGACCCGCTGCCACATCTGGCCGATGGCCTGGATGATCTGCGCGTCGTTGACGTAGCGGTTGTTCGGCCCGATCAGCGTGATGTTGAAGCCCTGCGGGTAGCCTGCCTCGGCCAGCAGCTTCTTGGCGCGCTCCGGATCGTAGGGCGGCGGCTTGAGGTCGTCCGCGTAGCCGTTGGCGCCGGCGGGCATCATCTGCCCGGTCGGGACGGCGGCGCCTTGCATCACCCGGTCCACGACGCCCTGGCGGTTGATGGCGAAGGAGAGCGCCTGGCGCACCCGCAGATCGCGCAGCGGGTTCTTGTCGAGCGGCTTGCCGTTGTGGTCGGTGATGTAGGGCGAGACGTCATGCGCCTCGTCGAGCTTGAGGTAGATGCAGCGCAGGCTCGGGATCTGCGAGAAGGCGATGCCCTGGGTCGTGCGCAGGCGTGGCATGTCGTTCGGTGGCACGACATCGATCATCTGCACGTCCCCCGAGAGCAGCGCGGCCACCCGCACGCCGTCATTCGGGATGAAGCGGTAGTTCACCTGCGCCCAGTCCGGCTTGTCGCCCCAGTACTGGTCGTTCCGCTTCATGATGACGCGGTCGTCCGGTGTGAAGGAGACGAGCTGGTATGGGCCAGTGCCGATCACGGCCTTGCCGCTGTTGAAGTCGCCGGTGGAGACGTGGTCGCCCAGGGAGTGGGAGATGATGAAGACCTGGGTCAGGTCCTGCGGCAGCAGCGGATAGACCCCGCGGGTCTTGAAGCGGATGGTGTGGGGGTCCACCACCTCCGAGGATTCGATTGCCTTGGTGTAGATGGAGAAGGAGCCCGGGCTGTTCAGGACGTTCGGCACCCGCTTCAGGGTGAAGACCACATCCTCCGCCGTAAACTCGTCCCCGTTGCTGAACTTCACGCCCTTTCGGAGCTTGAACTCCCAGGTGGTGTCGTCCACCAGCTTCCAGGACTCCGCGAGGCCAGGGACAAGCTGCGCCTTGGCGTTGCGCCCCACCAGCTTATCGAAGAAGTGCTCCGCCACCATGTTGTTGGGGGAGAGCGTGTGATAGTGCGGGTCGAGCGAGGTCGGCGGCGCGGCGACCGCCAGGTTCAGGGTCTTGCCCGTCTGGGCGACGGCCTGTCGGGAACCGCCCGTGGTGAGCGGCAGAGCGGCCAGGAATGGCAGCGCCAGGGCGGACCGGCGGCGCAGCGGGGCTTGGATGACGGTACGCAAGACGACGTCTCCGGAAAGAGAGGGTGTGAAGGCATCCCATGCGGCCGCCTGTGCCCGGCGGCTCAAGCTGGATTGCTGCATGCGGCGCGGCAGAGGTCAACAGCGTCGCGTGGCATCGGCGCGAGCCCGGGTGGCGGCACATCCAGGCGTGCGGCACATCACGGGCCATGGCAAAAGAAGGGGCCGCCGGGCATATCCTGCGGCGGGTTCCCGGCTGGCCCTGCCGTGAGGTGAGTTGAGCATGACCAATCCCAACACCTTCGAAGGCCGCCCTGAGAAGCTGGCCCGGTGGGATGCCCGCTACATCGGCCTGGCGCATCACATTGCCCAGTGGTCGAAGGACCCGCGCGCCAAGGTGGGCGCCGTGCTGGTGAACCAGGGCCAGGCGCGGATCGTCGCCACCGGCTTCAACGGCTTCCCCTCCAACGTGGAGGACAGCGCCGAGCGGTTGGAGAACAAGGCGCGCAAGCTGCAGATGATCCTGCATGCCGAGCAGAACGCGCTGCTCCATGCCGGGCATGACGCGCGCGGCTGCGACGCCTACGTGGTGGGCAAGCCGGTCTGCAATGTCTGCGCCACGCTGCTGATCCAGTCAGGGGTGCGGCGGGTGGTGGCGGCAGCCCCGCGGGAAGGTACCTCATCCTACTGGGATGGCGTCGGGCTACTCGCCATCGAAATGCTGCGCGAGGCGAATGTGGAGTTCACTCCCATCACCGAGGCGCAGCTGCAAGTGCTGGGCCTCGATGCGGTGGAGGCCCGGCGCTCGCTGGACCCATTTGCCGAGCACCAGGCGGAGTTCGACTTCAGCGCTCCAGTCAGAGACCCCTGAGCCGCCGCTTCAGCCCTGACCCTGGCCCTGGTCGAAGTGGAACTCGGGGCGCTGCTTCAGCGTCTCGGCATTGCCGCCTGGCAGCACCCAGCGCTCGCTGTGCTGCAGTTCCTTCAGCGGGATCGCCACCAGCCGCTCGCCGATGCCGAACAGGCCCCCCGTCGAGAGGATGACAGTCAATCCGCCCTCGGGCGTGAAGAGCAGGTCCTTCACCGCGCCCAGCTTGGTGTTCTCCGAGCTATAGATATCGGCGCCCATCAGGGTGCTGGCGCGCCAGCGCAGGTTGTCGGCGGAGGTGGTGGGATTGGGGGGCAGGGGCGGGCCGGGCTGGCGCAGGGCTTCGGGCGTCACGCTCGCCTCCGGCCGGTCGCGCTGCTGCGCCAGGGCGGGGCCGGCGGCCAGCAGGGTCAGGGCGGCAAGGCAGGGAAGGAGACGGCGCGGGGTCATGGCTCGGGACCTCTCTGCGGACAGGCGCTGCCAGGGGGCAAGGCGGCGTCAGCGGAACGGTGCGGGCGGCCAGGGGTTGCGCCCGGCGCCGGCGACCTGCGGGCGTGCCCCGGCGGTCGCCCGCCGGGGTGTCGGGGCATCGCCGCGCCAGGGTCAGTCGTTGGTGTTGTCGGCGTACTTGAACTCGGGGCGGCTCTTCAGGCTGTCCTGATCGGCGCCGGGCAGCATCCAGTGCTCGCCATGCTGCAGTTCCTTGTAGGGCACCGCGACCAGCTTGTTGCCGATGCCGAGGAAGCCGCCGACCGAGATCACCGCCTGCATGTCGCCGTTGTTGCCGACCAGCAGGTCGTCGATTTCGCCGATCTTCTTGTTATCCGTGCCATAGACATCGGTGCCGATCAGCTTGCTGGCGCGCCAGGGCTTGGAGGAGGTGCTGGCGGTGTTGCTGTCGATGCTGCCCGCACCGGTGCCCATGCGGCCGGACTGACCCGGGGTGCTCGTCGCGCCCGAGGAGGTGCCGCCAGTCATCGGGGTGGTGGTGCTCGGCGGCGTGCTGTTCGCTCCGGTGTTGGACTGCCCGCTCTGCGCCCAGGCTGGGGCGGCGGCGAGCAGGGCCAGGGCGGCGAGGGTCGGGGCGATGCGGCGTGTGGTCATGGCTGGCGACCTTTCTTGGAGGGCCCGGCCGGGGGCACGGGCATCTCTTGGGGGGCTCGGCCAGATGGCGCGAGCGTCGCAAGAACCGCTGAAGGGGGCGCGAGGTTTCCGGCGCCGGCCGCACCGCGGGGTGGGTTTTGCGGCGCCGCCGCGCTATATCCCCGCCACCCCCCGGAAGAGATGGCGTTTGGAGTGACGATGTCGGAGCAGCTTTTGGAGACCGCGACCAGCCAGACGGCCGCCGAGGCCGGCCGGCGGCGCACCTTCGCCATCATCGCCCATCCGGACGCCGGCAAGACGACGCTGACGGAGCAGCTTCTTCTGCTGGGCGGCGCCATCCAGATCGCCGGCGCCGTGCGCGCCAAGGGCGAACGGCGGCGCACCCGCTCGGACTGGATGAAGATCGAGCAGGACCGTGGCATTTCTGTCGCCACCTCGGTGATGACCTTCGAATATGCCGGCCAGATCTTCAACCTTCTGGACACGCCGGGCCACGAGGACTTCTCGGAGGACACCTACCGCACCCTCTCGGCCGTGGACGCGGCCGTGATGGTGATCGACGCCGCCAAGGGCATCGAGGCGCAGACCCGCAAGCTCTTCGAGGTCTGCCGCCTGCGGGACATCCCCATCGTCACCTTCATCAACAAGATGGACCGCGAGGCGCGGGAGCCGCTGGAACTGCTCGACGAGATCGAGAAGACCCTCGCGCTGGACGTGACGCCCGCCACCTGGCCGATCGGCTCCGGCCAGCAGTTCGCCGGCGTCTATGACCGGGACGAGACCACGCTCCGCCTGCTGCGCGAGGGGGGCGAGCAGGACGTGGCGCTGTCCGGCCCCGAGGACGAGCGCATCGACAGCCTCCTGCCGCATGGGCAGGGCGACGTGCTGCGCGAAGGGATCGAGCTGGCCTCGGTCTATCCGGATTTCGACCTCGGCTCCTTCCGCGAGGGGCACCTGACGCCGGTCTATTTCGGCTCGGCGCTGCGCGGCTTCGGCGTGAAGCACCTGCTGGACGGCCTGGCGCGCTTCGCGCCCCCGCCCTCGGCCCGCAGCGCGGATGCGCGCGTGGTGGAGCCGGAGGAGGAGAAGCTGACCGGCTTCGTCTTCAAGATCCAGGCCAATACCGACCTGCAGCACCGCGACCGCGTGGCCTTCCTGCGCGTCTGCTCCGGCCGCCTGCGCAAGGGCGCCCGGCTGAAGCAGGTGCGCACGGGCAAGAGCATCCCGGTCAATGCGCCGCTTTTCTTCTTTGCCAAGGAGCGGCAGGTGGCGGAGGAGGCCTGGCCAGGCGACGTGGTGGGCATCGCCAACCACGGCGTGCTGCGCATCGGCGATACCCTGACCGATGGCGAGGAGCTGAACTTCCAGGGCGTGCCGAGCTTCGCGCCCGAGATCCTGCGCCGCATCCGGCTCGATGATCCGATGCTGGCCAAGAAGCTGCGCAAGGCGCTGGACCAGCTCGCGGATGAAGGGGTGGTGCAGGTCTTCCGCCCGCTGGACGGCTCGCAGCCCGTGGTGGGCGTGGTGGGGCAGCTTCAGCTTGACGTGCTGAGCAGCCGCATCCAGGCGGAGTACGGCGTGCAGATCAGCTTCGAGGCGACCTCCTGGTCCACCATGCGCTGGATCGCCTCGGAGGACCGCGCGGCGCTGGAGCGTTTTCTGCGCACCGCGCCGAGCCAGATGGCGGAGGACCACGACAACCAGCCCGTGGCCTTCTTCACCTCAGATTGGGGGCGGCGGCGCTCGGAGGAGGAGTGGCCACAACTCCGCTTCCTGGCGCTGCGGGAGCAGCACGCCGTCGCGGCGGCCTGAGGCCACCGCGCAGCGGGCGGTAAGCGGGCAGTCCGGCGGATTGCCGCCAGCGCGGCATGGACGGCCTTTAGCGCCGCCGGCAGCCGGTTCTCCAGCCGGCCCCGGGGAGAGAGGGTGGGAGAGGGTGGCACGCGTCCGAAGAGGGTCCGCAATCCCGGAAAGCGCATCGAGATCCATTCCGGCGATGCGCGGTGAGGCGGGGAGCGCTGCGGAATGATCTGGGGCCGCTTCAACCAGATGAGAAAAAGGAGCCCACGAAGCGCGCGGCGCCGGTCAGGCCGTGCGGCCGTCCAGCGGCAGGGCCAGGTCGCAGACGAGACCAGTCGCCTCCCAGACGAGCGATAGACTGCCGCCGATCTGACGGCGGATCGTGCCTTCGAGTACGCGCGAGCCGAAGCCGCGACGGCCCGGCGGCCCGGCCAAGGGGGGGCCGCCTGCCTCCTGCCAGCGCAGCCGTAGCGTGCGGTTTGCCGGACCGTCGAGCCACCAGGAGATGCCCACCCGCCCGGCGGTGTCACGCAGCGCCCCATGCTTCATCGCGTTGGTCGCCAGCTCATGCACCGCCATGCTCAGCGGTTGCGCCACCCGGGCGGGCACCGTCACAGCGGGCCCATCCATGCGCACGCGCGCCATGTCGCAGGCCGAGAGGTCCAGATCGCCCTCCAGGAAGGGCTCAAGCTCGCCCTGCAGCAGCGCGCGGAGATCGGTGCCTGTCCAGTGCTCCGTCGCCAGCAGGTTCTGCACCCGCGCCAGGGCGGCAACGCGGCCTTCCACCGCGGCCACGTAGCGTTCCATTGAGTCGGCGCGGGTCATTCGCAGCGTCGCCTGCACCACGGTGAGCGTGTTCTTGGCGCGGTGATCCATCTCCCGCGCCATCAGCACCTGCCGCTCCTCCGCCCGCTTCCGCTCCTCGATGTTGCTCAGGTAGATCGATAGGCCGCCCGCCGCCATCGGATGGATGCTCATCTCAGCCCATTGGTTGAGGGAGTAGGAGAGGGTCTCGATGCGCGTGGGTTGGCGCTCGTGCATGGCGTGGCGAAGGCTGCGCTCGGCGCGGCCACCGATCATCTGCGGAAAGACGTCCCAAAGCGAGCGGCCGAGCAGCTCCTCGCGGGGCTTGTTCCAGCGCTTCTCCGCCTGGCCGTTGACGTACGCGATGCGCCAGTCCTGATTCACGGCGTAGAAGGCTTCCGGCAGGCTCTCCAGGATTTCGTCCATGCGGTCATGGGCGGCGCGCAGGGCTTCCTTTGCCTGCAGTTCCTCCGCTATCCGGCGCTCCAGTTCGGCATGGGCGGTTTCGGCCTTCCGGAGGGCGGTGGTGATCTGGAAGGCAGCCGCGGCGAAGCTGGAAAGCGAGGCGAGCAGTCGAGCGTCCTCACCGTCGAAATGCCGTTCCGGGCGGTGCGCCACGGCCCAGACCGTGCCGCGCAGGGCGCCTCGTACAGGGAAAGGTACCAGCAGGTTCTCGTAACTTTGCGGCTTGCATTCCTCCAATTCGGGAAAGCAGCGGTGCGGCTGGTCGAAGAGCTGCGTGTCCCCCCTGCTGACGACGACGCCACAGGGGCTCGCCTCGCGCGGTATGCTGCGGCCGGCGTTGCGTGCGAAGGGGCCGACGATGACGGGCCACTCGAAGGCCGTGTCATCGGCGTTGAGGATGCTCACCCCTGCGGAGTCCGCCTGACACAGCTCCATCACCAGTTCACTGAGCGTCCTGAGCACGGTTCCCGGACTACAGGCCATCTCCCGCGCGAGGATGCGCAGCGCGCGATTCTCTGCCTGATAGTCGGGGTCGCGCGACGGCCGCAGCTTGAGCTGTGACGTGATCAGGCAGTCGTTGAAAGCGCAGGAGTCTGTTGCAGGGGCAGGTGGACTTGCGTCGGCGTGATGAGCCTGCGGGCCACTCCTCGACAAGAGCGGCGCCTGGAAAGATGTGGACCCGTCCGATGAGGGCGAAGAGGCAGGCATGGCTTTGCCGGATATTTTCGCAGTATGCTGTGGTGAAAAGGCTCATACAGCGAACGGGTCCGGAAACGCCACGCGATAACGACTTTCCGGGGAAGAAAGTGCGCGGCTTTTTGCGTCACGGTCGCAGAGGCGCCTGCGGAACCCACCTGCGCTTGAGCCGGGTTCCGGACGCCAACTGCTTGTACCTGCCGCGAAACGGCATCTGCCCCAACGCGTTGGTTGTTGCCCGGGAGAGAGGCCCGCCGTCTCAGACGCTGGCGAGCAGCCCGGCGAACAGCCGGGCACGCGGTACCAGGCTCGATATCAGTACATGCTCCTGCAGCGTGTGGATCCCGCCGCCCTGCACCCCCAGCCCGTCCAGCGTCGGAATGCCCATGGCGCCGGTGAAGTTGCCGTCCGAGCCACCGCCCGCGCTGGCATGCGGCAGCGCCAGGCCGAGCTTCGAGGCGAGGCCCTGAGCCGTGCGGTAGAGCGCCATGGTGTTGGCGTCCGGCTCCCAGACCGGGCGGGTGACGCCACGCCTCACCTCCAGCGCCACGTCGCCACTGGCGCCGGGAAGGGCAAGCATCCGCTCCACCGCCTGATCCAGGTCCGCCTGCCGCTTGGCCATGGTCAGCGCCTCGGCCTCGCAATGGGTGGCAACGCAGTTCACCCACTGCCCGCCGCGCACCACCCCAACCGAGAAGGTGGCGGCGTCGGTGGTCATGCCCTCGATGGCCAGCACCTGCCGGCACATCTCGCGGATGGCGCTGCGGCCTTCCGACAGGGCGGCGCCGGCATGGCTGGGGCGGCCGGTGGTGCGCAGGTTGAAGCGGGCGATGGCATAGCGGCCGGTCACCACTCCGCCATCCGGCCGAGCGGGCTCCGGCACCAGCACGACCTCGTGCCGGCCGGCCTCGGCCTCGATCAGGTCGCGCGTGGAGGGGCTGCCCACCTCCTCGTCGCTGGTGAGCAGGAAGGTGACGGGTCGGCGCAACGCAATGCCGGCCTGGATGATGGCCGCCATCGCCTGCATGGCGATGTAGGTGCCGCCCTTCATGTCGCAGATGCCCGGCCCGAAGCAGCGCTCGCCGTCCAGCCGGAAGGGCAAGGTGCCGAGGGTGCCGACGGGGTGCACGGTGTCCAGATGCGCCAGCACGAGGATGCCGCCCTCGGCCTCGCCGTCCAGGTGCGGGAAGCGGGCGCGCACGCAGTCGCCAAAGCCCATCCGGCCGGGGATGCGCTCGATCCGCGCGCCCAGCAGCGCCAGGTCGCGGCTGGCCAGCGACATCATGCGGTTGACCGCCTCGGCATCGAAGGTGGGGCTTTCGCACTCCACCCAGGGGCGCAGCCCGTCCAGCAGGATGCCTGCATCGAAAGGCAGGTCCAGGGCGCGCTGCGCCTCGCGCTGATCCGGCGTAAGGATCTCGTGCTCCATCATGACGTTCCCCTAGGACGGCCGGGCGCCGGCCCGCTGCATGGCGTTGCGGCTAGCCTGCTGCCATGGCGCGGGATCGGCAAGGGGCCACGCATGTAAGGGGGATGACGACAAGCCCGCAACCTCTGCTAAACCTTTGGATCGATGACCGAAGCCACTCCCTCGCGACGTATCGCGCCGCAGACCGGCCCGCATCTCTGGAGCGGCGCCGCTCTTTCGCCGGCCGACTGGATGCTGCCGCTGGGCAGCGAGATCCGGGCTGAGATCGAGGCCGCCCCCGGCCTGCCGGTCCCGCGTCTTGACCCGCTGCTGGGGCAGATGGCGGAGCGGCTGGCACATGGGCCAGGCTTCTGCCTGCTGCGCGGCCTGCCGCTGCCGGACGAGCCGGCGGTGGTTCTGGGCCGGCTGGGCAGCCGCATTGGCCGGCCGGTGCATGCCCCCCATTCCTCCGGCCCGTTCTACGCCGAGCCTTGCGACGCCCTGCTGCTGCTCTGCCGCGAGGCCGGGGAGGTGGTGCTCCGCTCTGCCGCCGCCCTGCACAACCAGCTCCTGCGCACCGACCGCGCGGCGCTGGAGGTCCTCTACCGCGCGCAACCGGACAGCCCCGCGCCGGCTCCCCCGGTCTTCGCGGTGACGCAGGGGGTCTTTGCCGCCCGCTGCGACCACGCCTCGCTCGAACCGGGGGCGCTGGCGGCGCTGGAGGAGGCGGCCGACACGCCTGGGCTGGCGCTGCGCATGGTGCTGCACCCCGGTGACCTGCTCTGCGTGAACCCCTTCCTGGTCTGGGCCTCCTGCGCCCGTGGCCTGTCCACGCTGGCACTGCTGACCGAGCCCTCCCGCCTTTCCGAAGGACCTTTCGCCGCCCTGCGGCCGCCGGAAGCCTGAGCGCCATGCGCATCCTGGTCGCGAATGCCAACACCACTGAGGCGATCACCGCCCTCTGCGCCGAGGCCGCCCGGGCCGCCGCGGCGCCGGGCACCACCATCATCCCCGCCACGCCGCGCTTCGGCCCGGCGGTGATCGCGACGCGGCTGGAGAACGCTATCGCCGCCCATGCCCTGCTGGAGCTGCTGGCCGAGCACGCCGGGCAGGTGGAGGCGGTGGTGCTGGCGGTCAGCCACGACACGGCGCTGGAGGCGGCGCGGCAGCTCATGCCCTGCCCGGTGATTGGCATGACCGAGGCCGCCTGCCTCACCGCCTGCATGGTCGGCGCCCGCTTCGGCCTGGTGACGCTGGGCGGGGTGGAGACCTATCGCGAGCTGATCGGCCGGCATGGTCTCGCCGCGCGGCTCGCCGGGCTGGAAGGGGTGGCGGCGACGCCCCAGGACGCCGTGCGCGACCCCGCGGCGGTGGAGGCGCTGGTGCTGGACAGCGTCGGCAGGCTGGTGGCGGCGGGCGCCGACTCGGTGGTGCTGGGGGGCGCCGCGCTGGCAGGCATGGCGGCGCGGCTGGCGGCGCCGGTGCCGCTGCTGGACGGCATCGCCTGCGCGGTGAAGCTGGGGGAGGCGCTGGCCGGGCTGGGCTTGGCGCGCCCCTCGGCCGGCACGCTCGCGCCGGCGCAGGGTCGGGCGAGCACCGGGCTCTCGCCGGCGCTCACCCGGTTGCTGCGCGGCGCCTGAGGCGCCGCGCGAGGGCTCAGTCCAGCTTGGCGCCGGAGATGCGCACCACCTCCTGCCACTTGCTGTTCTCCGCCTGCATGAAGCGGTCGAATTCGGCGGGGCCGAGCGGGCGCGGCTCGCTGCCGATGTCGCGCAGCCGGGTGATGACATCCGGCTTCTTGAGGATGTCCAGGATGTGGTTGGAGATCCGCTCGACGATCGGGCGCGGGGTGCGGGACGGCGCCTGGACGCCGAACCAGGCCTCGGCCTCGAAGTCCTCGATGCCGCTTTCCGCCACGGTGGGCACGTCCGGCAGGGCGAACCAGCGCCCCTTGCTGGTCACCGCCAGCGCCCGCAGGCGGCCTTCCTGGATGTGCGGCAGGTAGGGCGGGATGTTGTCCACCGCGAGGTCCAGCCGGTTGGCCAGCAGGTCCGGGATCACCGTGGCGCTGCCGCGATAGGGCACATGCGAGATGTTGACCTTGGCGCGCGTCTTCAGCAGCTCGGCGCACATATGGCCGGAGGTGCCGTTGCCGGGCGTGCCGTAGTTCAGGTTGCCCGGCTCGGCCCGCGCCATGTCGAGCAGGTCCTTCAGCGTCTTCGCCTTGCTCTCCGCCGGCACGGTGATGACGTTGGCCAGCGAATTGGCCAGCGCCAGGCTGGTGAGGTCCTTCGCCGGATCGTAGGGCAGCTTCGAGTAGAGGTACTGGTTGATGCTGGCCGTGCCGATCGTGCACATCAGCAGCGTGTGGCCGTCAGGGTCGGACTTGGCGACCATGTCGGCGCCGATATTGCCGCCGGCGCCAGGGCGGTTGTCCACAACCACCGGCTGGCCAAGCAGCGGCGAGAGCTGCTCGCCAATGACGCGGGCGGTCACGTCGGTGGCGCCACCACCGGGGAAAGGCACGACGAAGCGGATGGGCCGGTTGGGGAAGGCAGGCTGCGCCCGCAGCAGGGCCGGGGCGGCAAGCAAGCCAGCGCCGGCGGCCAGCACGAGACGGCGGGAAGGAAGCAAGGCCGAATCCTCTGAAAATGTATCTTATAGAGGTGCCTAGACGGTGCCGTACCGCGGTGCAACCCGGATGGGTGCCGGTAGCGAGATCGTTCTCCGACGCTGCCGCCAGGGGGTGGCGGCAGCGTCCGCGCTTCAGTCCACCTTGGCGCCGGAGCGGCGGACCACCTCGGCCCACTTCTTCACTTCGGCCTGCACAAAGGCCTCGAAGGCCGCCGGGCTGGTGCCGCCGTCGGGCGTGAGACCCGGCTTCATGCCACCGAGATCGGCCAGCTTCGCCCAGGTGTCCGGCTCCTTCACAATGGCGTCGATCTCGGCGCCCAGCTTCTCGACGATCGGCCGTGGCGTCTTGGCCGGGGCCTGCACGCCGAACCAGCCGGTCGCCTCCACGCCGGGGAAGCCGGCCTCGGCGGTGGTCGGCACGTCCGGCAGGGCAGGGCTGCGGACGTTGGTGGTGACCGCCAGCGGGCGCAACCGCCCGTCGCGGATATGGCCGATGGCGGAGGGCAGGTTGTCCACCCCGACCTCCACACGGCCGGCCATGATCTCGGCCAGCATCGGCCCGGCGCCGCGGAAGGGAACATGCGTCATCTGGATGCCGGCTTCCATCTTCAGCAGCTCGCCCGTCATGTGCAGCGAGGTGCCGGCGCCGGAGGAGCCATGATTCAGCTCGCCGGGCTTCTTCTTGGCCAGCTCCACCAGCTCGGCCAGCGTCTTCACCGGCAGGGAGGGCGCGACGAAGATGACGTTCGGCACCTTGATGAGCAGACCGACGGCGGCGAGATCCGCCGGCTTGTAGGGCATCTCCGCGCCATACAGCTCGTAGTTGATGGCGCCGGAGGAGACCGTCTGCATCAGGATGGTGTAGCCATCCGGGTCGGCCTTCGCGACGACGTCGGAACCGATATTGCCGCCGGCGCCGCCGCGATTCTCAACCGGAAAGGGCTGGCCGAGGCGCTGTTGCAGGCGGGTGGAGAGGATGCGCGCGGCGATGTCGGTGGTGCCGGCGGGGGTGAAGGGCACGACGAACCGCACGGGGCGGTTGGGCCAGTTAGCGGCGGCATTGGACTGAGCCAGCGCCGTGCCAGGGCGCAGCGCCGGGGCGAAAGGCAGGAGGGCAGCGGCGCCGAGCAGAGCGCGGCGGTGCAGCAAGGTCATTGGGTCGTCTCCTTTCGGATGGCGCGGGTCTTGGATGCCTGCGCCTGCTCCGACTGCTCTGTTCCTGCCGCATCCGGGCAAGGTTAGGCAAGGCTTTGCCACTCCGGTGCCGGCGGACGCAGCTCCACCGCTTGAATGGCCGCATTCCAGCGCCAGCAGGGCGCATCGGCGGCAAGCCGGACACCGCCCAGCCAGCGCGTCGGCGGCCGCAGCGCCAGCCAGTCGAGCGCCCCGGACAGGACGGCTTGGCCTGCCTCCGTTAGCAGCAGCTCCTCCTCTGCCCAGGTGGCGGCTTCCCCTCGACCTTGCAGCAGCGGCATCTGCACCTGCCGCAGCCGGTTGAGCAGGTGGCGGAACAGCACGTCGCCCAGCCAGGGCATCGGCTCGCGCCGTAGCGTCAGGTCCTGGAACACCGCGCCAAGGCTGCGGCTCCGCTCGGCGAGGCTCTCCAGGATCAGCCGCTCGGTCAGGCTGAGGCCGGTGCGGCTGTCCGGAAGTTCCTGACAGTGGCGGAGCAACGCGGGGGCAAGATGCGGAAGCGCGGGCGTGCCGGTGCGGGCCAGGGCCAGCAGCCCCGTGGGGCTCGGAGCCCGCAAGGCGTTCCAGGTTTCCGCGGCGAGCCGCAGCGCGTCCGGTCCGAGGGAGCGCCGCCGCCGCCAGAGCAGGCGCAGCGCCTCAGGCGGCATCTGCCCAAGACCGATGAAGCGCGCGGCGCCGGGGAAGCGGTCCAGTTCCACAAGTTCCAGCCGAACCGGCGGATTCGGCGCGAATTCTGCCAGGCAGCGCGCCAGGATGAGCTGATCGTGGCTGTCATGCTCGAACCAGAGCACCACGCGGCGATGGCGCGGAGCGGCGGCCAGCGCTGCCTCCTCCGCCAGACGCCGTTCCCTCAGCGGCGCCCGCTCCAGTCCGAGCGCCTCGCCGCAGGCCTCCATCAGGAAGTCCAGGCGATGCGACAGCCAGTCCTCAGCGCGGAGAACCGGACCCTGGCAAAGCGGATCGGCATATTCCAGGAAGCCACCGACAAAACCTGCCTGACGCAGAGCCGGCGCGATGTCGGAGCCGCAGCGCAGATGGAGTGTGTCCTCTCCGGCATCCGGCGGGGTGCCCGCGCCCAAGGCGGTGCGCGCCGCCGCCATCGCGCGGAGATGCGCGACGAGATGGGGCCAGTCGGGCAGGCCCAGCTCGCGCGCGATCACCAGTTGCGCGGCGGAAAGCCGGATGAGGGGCGGCGGCAGGGACGGACCGGCCAGCATGGCGGCCTTGGGGTGGTGCTGGCGGAAGCGGCGGAGAGCGGTCGCGTCACCCTGCCGTGCGGCACGTGCCAGTTCCTTGGCGCGCTTGCGTTGCTGGTCAAGGTCGAGGCGGAACGGGAGAGCGGCGCGCGGAAGAGGCGTTCCGGTCACGGTAGTGGCCCTTTTCTCAGGTCCGTGTCCGCGCGCAGACCGAAAAGGGGTGTCGCAAGGAAGCCGGCAGAAGGCCAGGGGCCATGGGCGCAGCCCTTCCCGCGGACGGGTGGCCCTGACACCGGGGCCGGGCCATAAGGGCAGCGTGCCGGGCGCTTCCTGTCAAGCCTGGAGCGCTTCAAAGGCCGGGGGCATGAGTTCCCCCGGCCATCTTGCCTTACCGGACGGGTTGCACGCCCATGGCCGTGGTCTGTTCGTCCACGCGCGGCGTGTAGGTCAGGCCGCGGCGCAGGCCCCAGACGCTCTTCTGGGTGTGCAGCGGGATCACCGCCACATCCTCCATCGCGACGCGCATCGCCTCCTGCAGCAGCTTCTCGCGCGCCTCGTCGTCGAAGGTGGCGAGGCCCCGGTCGGTGATCTCGTCCATCTTGTCGTTGGCGTAGCGGCCGTAATTGGCCAAGCCGCGGCCCGGCTTCCCGCGCGAGCCCAGCACGGCGCGGAGCGAGGTGGAGGGCTCGCCGGTGCTGTTGCTCCAGCCGAGCAGGTAGGCCGAGGCGTCGAAGCGGTTCAGCCGGCCGATGACGGTGGCCAGCGGCTGCGCGTCCACGCTCGTCTTGACGCCGATGCGGGACCACATCTGCGCCACCACCTGCTGGATCTGCTCGTCATTGACGTAGCGGTCGTTCGGGCCGCGCAGGGTGATGGTGAAGCCGTTCGGGTAGCCGGCCTCGGCCAGCAGCTTCTTGGCCCGCGCCGGGTCATAGGGCGGCACGGGGATGGAGGGGTCGTAGCCGAAGGCGCCCGGCGGCATGAACTGCCCGGCGGCGACGGCGGCGCCCTCCATCACGCGGCTGACAATGGCCGGGCGGTTGATGGCGACCGACAGCGCCTCACGCACCCGCTGGTCCTGCAGCGGGTTCCTGGTGAGCTTCTCGCCATTCGGGCCGCTGATGTCGGGCGAGCCGTCATCGCGGAAGACGTCCAGGCCGAGGAAGACCAGCCGCAGGCTGGTGCCCTCGACGATGTTGACCTTGTCCTCCTTGCGCAGGCGCGTCAGGTCGGCGGTGGGTACGTTGTCGATCATCGCCACGTCGCCCGAGAGCAGCGCGGCGACGCGCGATCCGGCCTGGGTGATGATGCGGTAGTCCACCTTCTCCCACTGCGGCTTGCCGCCCCAGTAGGCATCGTTGCGCGCCATCACCACCCGGTCGTTCGGGCTGTAGGAGACGAAGCGGTAGGGGCCGGTGCCGATGGCGGCCTTGCCGCTGTTGAAATCGGCGGAGGGCAGGTTCTCGCCCAGCGAGTGCGGCAGGATGAAGATCTGCGCGAGGTCGTTGGGCAGCAGCGGATAGGGGGCGTTCGTCTTCAGGCGGACCGTGAGGGGGTCCACCACCTGAACGTCGCTGATGGCGCGGATATAGACGGCGAAGGAACTCGGGCTCTGCACCTGCGGCACGCGCTTCAGCGTGTAGGCCACGTCCTCGGCCGTCAGCTTGTCGCCGTTGTGGAAGGTGACGCCGTCACGGAGCTTGATCTCCCAGGTGGTGTCGTCGATCAGCTTCCAGGATTCGGCGAGGCCGGGATGCAGGCGCGAGTTCTCGTCGCGCTGCACCAGCGCCTCGAACATGTGCGCCGAGAGCATGATGTTCGGCGTCAGCGTGTAGTAGTGCGGGTCGATGCTGGCCGGCGGCGCGCTCACGCCCATGGAGAGCGCCTGCGCCAGGGCCGGGCGCGCCACCGCGGGGGCGAGGGCCAGCAGCGCGGCCCCCATCAGGGCCGCCTTCATGCGGGGCTGGCGCCTCATGCGCGCTCCTCCTGGGACCAGCCGAGCTCTTCCTGCACCAGGCTCGCCCAGTAGGCGGCGCCAAGGGCCAGGATCTCGTCGTTGAAGTCGTAGAGCGGCGTGTGGACGTTGTGGAAGGAGCCGTCCGGATTCACGCCGTTGCCGATGCGCATGAACACGCCGGGCTTCTTCTGCAGCATGAAGGCGAAGTCCTCGCCGCCCGTGCTCATCGGGAACTCGCCCACCTTCGCCTCGCCGACCAGCGCGCCGGCGGCGGCCACGGCCACCGGCACCTTCTCGGCCGCGTTGACGGTGGGCGGGCAGAGCACGTCATAGGTGAACTCGGTGGTGGCGCCGTGCGCACCGGCGAGGCTCTCGGCCAGATCCTGGAGGCGGCGCTTGATCACTGCCTGGGCTTCCGGGCGGAAGTAGCGGGCGGTGCCGCGCACCACCACCCGGGCGGGCATGATGTTGGGCGAGCCGAAGGTGCCGCCGCTCACATGGCCGACGGAGAGCGCGGCGCTCTCGGTGGGCTTCAGGTTCCGCGGCAGGATGGTCTGCACCGCCAGCAGGAAATGGCCGAGCACCACCGTCAGGTCCGAGGCCAAATGCGGCGCGCCGCCGCCATGCCCGCCATTGCCGCTGAAGGTGACGGTCCAGAAGTCGGCGCCGGCCAGGATCGGGCCGGGGCGGGTGGCGAACTCGCCCACCGCCATGCCCGGCGTGTTGTGCATGCCGTAGACTGAATCCACGGGGAAGCGGTCGAACAGCCCGTCATTGATCATCGCCGGGGCGCCGGTGCCGGCTTCCTCGGCGGGCTGGAAGATGAAGTGCACGGTGCCGCCGAAATCCGGGTTCTTCGCCAGATACTTGGCGGCGCCCAGCAGCATGGTGGTGTGGCCATCATGGCCACAGGCATGCATCTTGCCCGGCACTTCGGAGGCATAGGGGAGGCCGGTCTCCTCCTCGATGAACAGGGCATCCATGTCCGCCCGCAGGCCGATGGCGCGCTGGCCCGGGCGCTTGCCTTTCAGCGTGCCGACGACGCCGGTCTTGCCGATGCCGGTCTCCACCTCCAGGCCCCATTCGCGCAGCTTCTCGGCCACCAGCGCGGCCGTGCGGACCTCCTCGAACCGGGTCTCAGGGTGGCGGTGGATGTCCCGCCGGATCTCGACGAGTTCCGGCTCGAAGGTCTTGATGTCGTTCAGGATATCCTGTCGCACGGCGCGCGGTCCTTGGGGTGGGGAATGCGGTCAAACTGATCCCGCCGCGATCCGGGGTCAACCCGGAGAGGCGAGATGTTGGACAGGCGTCCATCATGATGGATATACCGCCCCGCTTGCACGGAGCCATGCCATGCCCGAGATCCGCGACGCCACCGAAGCCGACCTCCCGGCCATCCTCGCCATCTTCAACGAGGCCATCCGCAACACCACCGCGGTCTGGCACACCCAGGAGATGACCCTGGAGGCCCGCCGCGCCTGGATGCTGGAGCGGCAGGGGCGCGGCCTGCCGGTGCTGGTGGCGGTGGAGGACGGAATTGTCCGGGGCTTCGGCTCCTATGGCGACTTCCGCCCTTTCTCCGGCTATGCCCAGACCGTGGAGCACTCGGTCTATGTCGATCCCGCCGCGCAGGGGCGGGGGATCGGCCGTACCCTGCTGGCCGCGCTGGTGGCGCGGGCCGAAGCGGCCGGGCTGCATGTCATGGTCGGCGGCATCGAGGCGGGGAACGAAGCTTCCATCCGCCTGCACCGCGCGGTCGGTTTCACCGAGGCTGGGGTCCTGCGGCAGGTCGGGCGCAAGTTCGACCGCTGGCTGGACCTGCTCTTCATGCAGAAGATCCTGGGCGCGGCGGAGAAGTAAAAGGAGAAGGCTGGGGGAAGGAATTCCCCCAGGGCCCCCATTTTTTCTTCGGGCTCAGGCGTCGCGGGCGAAGAGCGGATCATTCTCCAGCAGGATCGGCTGTCCATGCGGCGTGGCATGCGCGGCACGGTCCCAGGCCGCCTGGCGCTGCGTCAGCAGCGCGTCGGTCGCCACGCCCTTGCGGGCCACCATCGTCTCCAGGGCGACGAGCCAGTGCTGGTAATAGGTGTCACCCAGGTCCGGGTCGCCCTCGGCCTGCGCGGCACGGATCGCGCCTCCCAGGCATTCCGCCCACTCGCTCCAGGTGAACAGGCCGCGCTCGTGCAGCGCCACTGTCATGGCGAAGGCCGAGGCTTCCCATGGCTCGCGGAACACCGGCTCGCTGGCGCAGCGGGGCAGGGGAGCGACCGGCTCCAGCGCCGCCGCCATGGCCTCAAGCGGCTTCAAGATAGCTCTCCCACGCATCGACCGAAACGGTGAGGGTGGGATCGGCGCCTTCGCCCCACAGCTCCGGACCGGTGAAGCGGACTGTGTAGAGCCACTGCGGGTGCTCGCCCTGCCGGTGGGCATTGGTGTCGGGGAAGACGAAGGCGCCGCGCACCGCCTCCACCACGCCCTGCTTGCCACGGGCGTAGCGGGGCAGGCGGGTGTGGTGCGCCGGATGGAACACCTTGGTGCGCACCGCGGCACCCACGGCAAAGGCGGCAGGCGCCTCGGCCGGCCGCTCATACTGCGTGCCGGCGGCCAGCGTCCTCGCCACATCGGCGGCGTGCAGCACGCGGGGCACGGCGCGCGCCGGCGCCTGTGCACGGCCGGCGCGCAGCTCCTCGCGGCTCACCAGCCCATCCGCCAGGAGCTGGTTGGCCAGTGCCTTGGTCCAGATCTCGTAGTAGGAGGAGGAGAGATATTCGGCGGGCGGCAAGGATTCCCGCGTGTGCCGCATCGTGTCGATGTTCCACACGCCCATCGCTCCGGTGGCCAGGGTGATGGCCAGCGCGCGCTTCTCCCATTCGGCGTGGAAGCGCAGCGTCTCCGGCTCAGGCACCACCGGCCCGAAGCCCATCATGCCGCCGAGGTCCTGCGCGCCATTCATGCCGCCGCCTCCCCAGGTTGCCGCGCCAACCCGGTACCGATCATGGAATCCCGAGTCACGAGGTCGGCCAGTGCTTCCTCGCTCCAGCCCTCGGTACCGGCCGGGCGCATCGGCAGCACGAGGTAGCGGATCTCGGCGGTGGAGTCCCAGACGCGGATGCGTGTCGTCTCCGGCAGGGTCACGCCGAAATCGGCCAGCACGCCGCGCGGGTCGATCACCGCGCGGGAGCGGTAGGCGGCGCTCTTGTACCAGACCGGCGGCAGGCCGAGCACCGGCCAGGGATAGCAAGAGCACAGCGTGCAGACGACGAGGTTGTGCTCCTCCGGCGTGTTCTCGACCGCCACCATGTGCTCGCCCTGCCGCCCGCCATAGCCGAGCGAGGCAATGGCCGCCGTGGCGTCCTGCCTCAGCCAGCCGGCGAAGGTGGGATCGGCCCAGGCCCTGGCCACCACCTGCGCGCCGTTGCGCGGACCGATGCGCGTCTCGTAGGTCTCGATGATGGCATCGAGCGCATCCGGCTCGACATATCCCTTCTCAACCAGGATCGATTCCAGCGCGCGGACGCGCAGCGCCGTCTCCGAAAGCTCGCTGTGGTCGTGATCGTGGCCGTGCGGATCGTCCTCGGCAGCGTGCATGGCGGGAGCCTCCTGCGCGATGGGGTCTGCGGCGCAGTCTACCAGCCATGGCGCCCCCGTCCACCGGCGGGGAGGAGGTGCCCTATTCCGGCGGATAGACATCCCGGTAGGCGTGCCAGGTGGCATGCCCGATCAGCGGCAGCGCAACGGCGAGGCCAAGGAACAGCGGCACCAGCGCCAGTCCGATGAACAGCACGATCAGCCCGGCCCAGAGCGCCATGGCCCGCCAGTTGAGCATGACGCCTTCCCAGGAGGCGATGATCGCCTCCGGGACAGAGATGTCCCGCTCCACCAGCATCGGGATGGAGAGCGCCGAGATGCCGAAGGCCAGTGCCGCCAGCAGGAAGCCGCTGCCGGTGCCCACCAGCAGGAAGGGCAGTAGCTTCTCCGCCCGCAGCATGGCCAGCGGCAGGGTCTCCAGCGGCGGCGCGAAGCTCGGGCCGAAGCAGAGGGCGAAGAGCAGTCCGGCCAGCCGCACCCAGAACAGGTGCAGCAGCAGGAGCGCGACGCCCATGAAGGCGAGCTGCCCGCCATGCCGGCGGAAGCCCATCATCGCCTCCCGCCAGCCTGTCTCCAGCCCGCTCTCCCGCCGGCGGGAGATTTCGTAGAGGCCAGCGGCGAGCAGGGGGGCCACCAGGAAGAAGCCAGCGCTGAGCGGCAGCACCAGCCACAACGTCTGCAGGCGCTGTGCCAGCAGGGCCAGCGCCCAGCCCGCGAGGGTCAGCAGCGCGCCGTAAGTGAGGCTGATCCCGGCTGAGGCCCACAGATCGTTCCAACCGGACGCGAGCCAGGTCCAAGGCCGGTCATGCGGCACCTGGCGTGGCTGCGCGGCGGTGCGAAACGCAGGAGTGGCATGGCTTTGCATGGCGTTGGCCTCCCTCGAAGGTCCGCAACGTAATGCAACCGGTCCGCTGAAAACTTGATGCGCGTCAAGGACAGGCACGCTCCGCCTGCGCTTCCCTGCGCCCAATTCCGCATCGTGGCCTGGCCGCGCGCGGCCGACGGGGGACGGCTTCTCCCTGACCTGACCGGAGACATCCCCGATGCCCGAAGGAGGCCACGCTGCCAGCCTCGCCGCCCAGACCGGCGCTTGGCGGCAGGATTCGTATGTGGACGGGCCAATCCGCGCCATGGCGGTCGCCACCCTGTTCTGGGGCGTGGTGGGCTTCCTGGTCGGCGTGGTGGTCGCCTCACAACTCGCCTTTCCGCTGCTGAACCTCGACCTCGAATGGACCACTTTCGGCCGGCTGCGGCCGGTGCACACCAGCGCGGTGATCTTCGCCTTCGGCGGCAACGCGCTGATCTGCACCAGTCTCTATGTCGTGCAACGCACCTGCCGGGCGCGCCTGTTCGGCGGGGAGGAAATGGGCTGGTTCCTGTTCGCCGGCTACAACTTCTTCATCGTGATGGCGGCGCTCGGCTACGTGCTTGGCGTCACGCAGGGCAAGGAATACGCCGAGCCGGAATGGTATGTGGACCTCTGGCTGGTGGTGGTCTGGGTTGCCTATCTCGTGGCCTTCGGCGGCACGATCCTGAAGCGTGAGGAGCCGCATATCTACGTGGCGAACTGGTTCTACCTCGCCTTCATCATCACCATCGCCATGCTGCATATCGGCAACAACCTGGCGCTGCCGCTGCCCGGCCATGCCAAGTCCTACGGCCTTGCCTCGGGCGTGCAGGACGCGATGATCCAGTGGTGGTACGGCCACAACGCAGTGGGCTTCTTCCTGACCGCGGGCTTCCTGGGCATGATGTACTACTTCATCCCGAAGCAGGCCGAGCGGCCGGTCTATTCCTACCGTCTCTCGATCATCCACTTCTGGTCGCTGATCTTCCTCTACATCTGGGCCGGGCCCCACCACCTGCACTACACCGCTCTGCCGGACTGGGCGCAGACGCTGGGCATGGTGTTCTCGATCATGCTCTGGATGCCCTCCTGGGGCGGCATGATCAACGGACTGATGACGCTCTCTGGCGCCTGGGACAAGCTGCGCACCGATCCGGGCCTGCGCTTCTCTGTCACGGCCGTCGGCTTCTATGCCATGGCCACCTTCGAGGGGCCGGTGATGTCGGTGAAGGCGGTCAACGCGCTCTCGCACTACACCGACTGGACCATCGGCCACGTGCATTCCGGCGCGCTGGGCTGGAACGGCTTCATCACCTTCGGCGCGCTGTACTGGCTGGTGCCGCGCCTCTGGGGCAGGACCGAGCTCTACTCGAAGAAGCTCGCCAACTGGCACTTCTGGATCGCGACGCTCGGCATCGTCCTCTACATCACCGCGATGTGGGTCTCCGGCATCATGCAAGGCCTGATGTGGCGCTCCTACGACGAGCTGGGATTCCTCCAGTATTCCTTCGTGGAGACGGTGGCCGCCATGCATCCCTACTACGTCATCCGCATGCTGGGCGGCCTGCTCTATCTGAGTGGCGCGCTGCTGATGGTCTACAACCTCTGGCGCACCGTGACCGCGGAGACCGGGGAGATGCCGATCGCGCAACCCCTCCCGGCCGCTGTCACCGCGCCGGCCGAGTGAAGGAAACGGACCGATGTTCCGCCGCTTCAGCCATGCGCTGATCGAAAAGAACCTGATCCTGCTTGGCGTGCTCTCGCTGATCACCGTTTCGATCGGTGGTCTGGTGCAGATCGTGCCGCTCTTCGCTGTGGAGACCACCATCGAGCGCGTGCAGGGCATCCGCCCCTACACGCCGCTGGAGCTGATGGGCCGCAACATCTTCGTGCGCGAGGGTTGCTACACCTGTCATAGCCAGATGATCCGCCCCTTCCGCGACGAGGCGGAGCGCTACGGCCACTACAGCCTCGCCGCCGAGAGCATGTACGACCATCCCTTCCAATGGGGCAGCAAGCGCACCGGGCCGGACCTGGCGCGCGTCGGCGGCCGCTATTCCGACGACTGGCACGCCGCGCATATGCGGAGCCCGCGCGCCGTGGTGCCGGAGAGCGTCATGCCGCCCTATGCCTTCCTCGACCGCCCGCTGGAGTATGGCGACATCCAGGACCACCTGCGCGGCCAGCGTGCCGTCGGCGTGCCCTACACGGATGAGATGATCGCCAATGCCAAGGCCGACCTGGAGGCGCAGGCGAAGCCCGATGAGGACCCGACCGCCTTCTCGCGCCGCTATGTCCGCGCGCGGCAGGCAGCCTTCGACGGGAACGGCCGCGACGTCACCGAGATGGACGCGCTCGTCGCTTATCTGCAGATGCTCGGCACACTGGTGAAGTTCAGCGACGTCACGCCCGAGAGCGTGCGGCAGCAGTGAGGAGGGAGTGATGGACCTGTTCGCCCTCTATCCCGTTCTGAAGGCTGCCTGGGTCGTGTGGTTCTTCGTGCTGTTCAGCTTCATCCTGTTCTGGGTGCTGCGCCCCGGCAAGCGCCGCGCCTACCAGGAGCTGGCCGCCATTCCCCTGCGTGACGAGGCGCCGCGCGCGCGGCAGCCGCAACGGAGCATCTGACGATGCCGACCAAGATCGAGAAGGATGCCGTCAGCGGAACGCTGACCACCGGCCACGAGTGGGACGGCATCAAGGAGCTGAACACGCCGCTGCCGAAGTGGTGGCTCTACGTGTTCTTCGCCACGATTGTCTTTGCCGCGGTCTGGGTCGTGCTCTACCCGGCGCTGCCAATCCAGGGCGCAACCGGCCTCACCGGCTGGACCGCGCGCGGCGCCATCGAGCAGGAGATGGCCGAGCACGCGAAGCAACTGGAGCCGCGCCTCGCTGCCATCCGGCAGGCGACGTCGCCGCAGATCCTGGCTGACGCGGAGATGCGTGACTTCGCGCTGGCGGGCGGCCGGGTCGCCTTCGCCAACAACTGCGCCGCCTGCCATGGCGCGGGCGGGCAGGGGGCGCAGGGCGGCTTCCCCAGCCTTGCGGACGACGACTGGCTCTGGGGCGGCAAGCTCGCCGAGATTCGCCAGACCATCCAGCACGGCATCCGCAACGCCGAGGACGAGGCAGCGCGCACCACGATGATGCCGCGCTTCCTGGCCGATGGGCTGCTGAACGCGGCGCAGGTGAACGACGTGGCCGAGCATGTCCTGAGCCTCTCCGGCCGTGCCGGCGATGCCGCCGCCGCGCAGCGTGGCGCCGCCGTCTTTGCCGATAATTGCGCGAGCTGCCATGGCAGCGACGGCCGCGGCAGCCGCGAGCTGGGAGCCCCCAACCTGGCGGACCAGGTCTGGCTCTACGGCGGCGACAAGGCGGCCGTGGTGCAGTCCGTCTCCTATGCGCGTGCCGGCGTGATGCCGGCCTGGGGCGCGCGGCTGGACCCGGCGGTGGTCAACATGCTGACCGTCTATGTCCATTCCCTCGGCGGCGGCGAGCCGGAGTAAGGCGGGATGAGCCGGATCGACCCCAAGGGCGTGCAGCCCGCCTCTGGTGAAGGTGGCTCGCTCTATGCCGCCCGCCAGAAGGTCTATCCCCGGGCGGTGCATGGGCCGGTGCGCCGAGCCAAGTGGGCGATCCTGGCCGCTTGCCTGGCGCTCTACTACCTCGTGCCCTGGCTACGGTGGGACCGTGGCTCGGGCATGCCGGACCAGGCGGTGCTGGTGGATATCGCCAATGCCCGCATCTTCCTGCTCTGGATCGAGATCTGGCCCCAGGAGATCTACTTCCTGACCGGCCTGCTGGTGATGGCGGCGATCGGCCTCTTCGCCGTCACCAGCCTGTTCGGCCGCGTCTGGTGTGGCTTCGCCTGCCCGCAGACGGTCTGGACCGACCTCTTCCTCTGGGTGGAGCGCCGCATCGAGGGCGACCGCAACGCTCGCATGAAGCTCGATGCGGCGCCGATGACGCACGGCAAGGCGCTGCGCAAGGTGGCGAAGCACGCCGCCTGGCTGGTCATTGCCGCAGTCACCGGTGGCGCCTGGATCATGTATTTCCAGGACGCGCCGACCGTCACGCGGGAGATCCTGACCGGCGGCGCCAGCCTGGAGACCTACGTCTTCTTCGGTCTGTTCACCGCCACGACCTACACGCTGGCCGGCTGGGCGCGGGAGCAGGTCTGCACCTACATGTGCCCCTGGCCGCGCTTCCAGGCCGCGATGCTCGACGAGAACTCGCTCGTGGTCAGCTATCGCGGCTGGCGCGGCGAGCCGCGCGGCAAGGCCAAGGCCGAAGGCGTCGGAGACTGCGTGGACTGCCGGGCCTGCGTGCATGCCTGCCCGACCGGCATCGATATCCGCGACGGCCAGCAGCTCGAATGCATCGGATGTGGCCTTTGCATCGACGCCTGCGACGAGGTGATGCGCAAGCTGAGCCGGCCGACCGGGTTGATCGCCTTCGAGACGCTGGCCAACCTCGCCGCCAGCGAGGCCGCCACGGCACATGTCGCTCCCGGCCCGGTGCGGCAGGTCTGCGGCATGAAGGCGCGCCAGCCCGTGCGCTTCTCGCGCCCTCGCACCTGGCTCTATGCCGGCGTGCTGGGCGCGGTGGCGGCGGTGATGCTCGGCGCCTTCCTGGTGCGCCCGACCGCGACGCTCACGGTGCTGCGCGACCGCGCCCCAATCTATGTCCGCCTCTCCGACGGCGGCATCCGCAACGCCTATACCCTGAAGCTGGATAACCGCACACGCTCGGAGGCGGCCCTCGCCCTGGTGCTGGACGCGCCGGAAGGTTTCCGCCTCGTGGTGCAGGACAGCGGCGCGGATGCTGAAGCTCGGCCGTTGCTGGCGCTGCGGCAGGATGGCATCACCCAGTGGCGCGCGCTCGTCACCGCGCCCGCCGGCGCGCACCTGCCGGAGAGCACGCCGCTTCGCTTCCGGCTGCTGGATGCCGCGGGCAGCACGGTGCTTGCCGAGCGCAGCGTCTTCCTGGCGCCCAAACAATGAGGAACCTGGCGATGTCCGTGACCCTGCCCGAACAGCCGCGCCGCAGCGGCTGGATCCCCTGGGCCTTTGTGGGCGGCATGGGGCTGGTGCTGGCGGTCAATGGGGTGCTGGTCTGGGCAGCCCTCTCCACCTTCACCGGGGTTTCCGTCGGCCATGCCTATGACCGCGGGCTGGCCTACAACGACGTGCTGGCCGAGACCGCGCGTCAGGATGCCCTGGGCTGGCATGCCAGTGTGCTGATGGATGTGCGGGGCCTCGTCGTCTCGGTGGAGGATGAGGACGGGAAGCCGGTGGCGGGCACGATCGCGGGCGTGCTGGTGCGGCCGATCGAGGGCACCCGGGTGCCGCTCGGCTTCAGGCCCGTCGGGCCCGGCCGCTTCCAGGCGGCCGCCGAGGTGCCGAAGCGTGGCCAGTGGGAGGCGCAACTGCGGGTGACGGACGCGCGGGGCGCCCGGTTCGACATCCGCGAACGGGTCTTCGTTCGGTGACGGCGCTGGGCCGCCTCCGGCCTGGCGGGGAAGGGGTCGAGGCTCCTGTTTCCGTGGCGGCCTGCGCCCATTGCGGCGCGCCGTTGCCGGGCGGCGCGGCCTCGCGCTTCTGCTGTGCCGGCTGCGAGGGTGCGCATGCGCTCGTGGCCGGGCTGGGGCTGGACGCCTTCTATCGCCGCCAGGAGACTGCGGCCGGAACCCTGCGGCCGCCAGAGGCGCCGCCTGGGACCGATTTCGCCGCGCTCGCGCGCCCCGGAAAGGGTGGCGAGCACAGCCTGGAGCTGATGGTGGCCGGCCTGACCTGCGGCGCCTGCGTCTGGCTGGTCGAGCAGGCGCTTGCCGCCGAGCCGGACCTGCTGCGGGCGCGGGCCAGCCTCTCCGCCCGGCGCCTGACGCTGCTCTGGCGCGGCCCTGCCACACGCGCCAACGACTTCGTCGCACTGATCGCCCGGCTCGGCTTCCGCGCCGCGCCCTGGTCGCCCGCCTGCCTGCGCGCCACCGAGGATGCCGAGGGGCGCGAACTGCTGCGCGCCCTGGGCATCGCGGCCTTCGGCATGATGAACGTCATGCTGGTCTCGGTCGCCGTCTGGGCGGGCGTGGACATGGGCGAGGCGACGCGCGCCCTCATGCACTGGCTGGCAGCGCTGATCGGCCTGCCGGTGGTGCTGGTGGCGGGCATGCCCTTCTACCGCTCGGCTTGGCGCTCACTGCGCGCCGGGCGGCCGAACATGGACCTCGCCGTCTCGCTGGGCGTGCTGGCCACGGCGGCCATGTCGATCTCCGAGACGCTGCGCAACGGCGCCTTTACCTGGTTCGACGGCGCCACGGCGCTGCTGGCGCTGTTGCTGGCCGGCCGTGTGCTGGACCGTGCTGCGCGCCGCCGCGCCCGGCAGGCGGTGGCCGAGCTGCTGGCGCTGCAGGAGGGCACGGTGCAGCGCCTCGCGGGGGATGGCCGGGCCGAGCATGTGCCGGTGGCCGCCGTCCGGGCTGGGGAGCGCGTGCTGGTCACGGCCGGGGAACGGTTGCGGCTCGATGGCGTGCTGGAGGGGCAGGAGGCGCTGCTCGACACCGCCGCTACCACCGGCGAGAGCCTGCCGCGCCGCTTCCCGCCGGGCGCAGCGCTGGCGGCGGGCGGCGTCAATCTCGGCGATCCCTTCACGCTGCGCGTCACCGCCGCCGCCGCCGACGGTTCCCTGGCTGCCATGGCGCGCCTGCTGGAGCGGGCGGAGCAGGCGCGCGGCCGCTTCGTCTCGATCGCCGACAAGGCGGCGCGTTTCTACGTGCCGGCGGCGCATGCGGTGGCGCTCGGCACCTTCCTGGGCTGGTGGCTCTGGATGGGCGTCTCCTGGCAGGCGGCGCTGGTGCCCGCCGTCGCGGCGCTGATCATCACCTGTCCCTGCGGCCTCGCCATTGCCGTGCCGGCGGTGCAGGTGGTGGCGGTGGGCGCGCTGTTCCGCCGCGGCGTGCTGGTCACCTCGCCGACCGCCCTGGAGCGGCTGGCGGGTGCCGGCCATGTTGTCTTCGACAAGACCGGCACGTTGACCGAGGGGCGCCCGGTGCTGCTGGAGGAGCCGGGCCGTCCGACCTCCGCCCTGGCCGAGGCGGCGTCGCTCGCCCGCGCCTCGCGCCACCCGCTGGCGCGCGCCCTGGTCGCCGCCTGCCCCGAGGCGCCACCCGCGCCGGAGGGTGTGGTGGAGGTGCCGGGGCAGGGGCTCCGCCGCGGCGCTGTGCGGCTGGGCAATGCCGCCTTCGCGGGCATCCCGGGCAGCGACGAGGGGCTGACACTCTGGCTCGCCCGGCCCGGCCTCTCCCCCGTGCCCTTCCGCTTTGCCGACCGCCTGCGGAAGGATGCGGCGCCCGCCGTGCAGGCGCTGCGCGAACTCGGGCTGGAGTCCGAGCTGCTCTCCGGGGACGGCCCCCCCGCGGTGGAGGCGGTGGCCGAGGCCGCCGGCATCGGCCCCTGGCAGGCGCGGGCCACGCCGGAGGGCAAGGCGGAGCGAATCGCCGCCCTGGCCGTTGCTGGGCGGCGCCCGTTGATGGTGGGGGACGGCATCAACGACGCCGCCGCCCTGGCGCTGGCGCATGTCTCCGCCGCGCCGCAGGGCGCCACCGACCTCGCCCAGACCGCCGCCGACCTGGTGCTGCGGGGCGAGGAGCTTGCCGTGCTGCCCTTCGCGGTGCGCGTCGCGCGGCGGGCGCAGCGGCTGGCGCGGCAGAACATCGGCCTGAGCCTGATCTACAACATGGTGGCCGTGCCCTGCGCCGTGCTCGGCTATGCCACGCCGCTGATCGCGGCGCTGGTGATGGCCTCCTCCTCCATCATCGTCATCCTCAATGCCCTGCGGGCGGGAAAGGTGCCGACATGAACGCCCTGCTGCTGCTGGTGCCGATGGCGCTGTTCCTCGGGCTGCTGGCGCTGCTGCTCTTCCTCTGGACGCTGCGCGCCCGGCAGTACGACGACCTGGACGGCGCCGCCGCCCGCATCCTGTTTGACGACACCAACCCCAAGCGAGACCGCCGATGAGCCCGACCCGCATCTTCTTCATGATTTTCTCCGGGCTGATCGCCCTGGTCGGCCTGCTGGGTGCCGGCACCTCGGTGGAGGGGCCGTTCACGCTGTTCTGCCTGTCGCTCTTCCTTTTCGGCGTGTTCTTCGCCCTGTTCCTGGTGAAGCGCACCTTCGACGAAATCGACCCGGCGCATCACGGCTGAAGCGGCCGCCCGGCCAGGAACCGCAGCGTGCGGGGAGGTAGAGAGAGGCCTCTCCGAGGGGCCAGCGGCCGTGCCCCGGACCGCTCCGGAGCACGGCCGCATCCCTCCCTTGGGGATTTAGCAACCCTTTTCTCGTTGACGCCGCCCGGGAGGACCCCCAATTTCCCGTGCCCTTTCCGTAGCCTGGGAAAACCCGACTGATGCCTGCGATCACGTTGCCCGACCAATCCGTCCGCGTCTTCGACGGAGCCGTGACGGGCACCACCGTGGCCGCCGCCATCGGGCCGGGCCTGGCCAAGGCGGCGCTGGCCGTGCAGGTGGACGGCAAGCTGCGCGACCTCGCCGCGCCGATCGACCATGACGCCGAGGTGCGCTTCATCACCCGCAAGGACCCCGAGGCGCTGGAGCTGATCCGGCACGACGCCGCGCATGTGCTCGCCGAGGCGGTGCAGGAGCTTTATCCTGGCACCCAGGTGACGATCGGCCCCGCCATCGAGAACGGCTTCTACTACGACTTCGCGCGCAACGAGCCCTTCAAGCCGGAGGACTTCCCGGCCATCGAGGCGAAGATGCGCGAGATTGTCGCCCGCAACGCGGCCTTCGTCCGTGAGGAGTGGCCGCGCGAGGAGGCGATCCGCTTCTTCGAGGAGCGCGGCGAGCGCTACAAGGCCGAGCTGATCCGCGACCTGCCGGAGAGCGAGGTCATCTCGATCTACCGCCAGGGCGAGTGGCTCGACCTTTGCCGCGGGCCGCACATGCGCGGCACGGGCGATGTCGGCACCGCCTTCAGGCTGATGAAGGTGGCCGGGGCCTATTGGCGCGGCGACCACCGCAACGCCATGCTCAGCCGCATCTACGCGACCGCCTGGCGCGACCAGAAGGAGCTGGACGCCTATCTCCACCAGCTTGAGGAGGCGGAGAAGCGCGACCACCGCCGCATCGGCAAGGAGATGGACCTGTTCCACCTCCAGGAGGAGGCGGCGGGCAGCATCTTCTGGCACCCCAAGGGCTGGCGCCTCTACACCACGGTGCAGAACTACATGCGCCGGCGGCTGGACGATGCGGCCTACCAGGAGGTGAAGACCCCGCAGCTGGTGGACCGCCGCCTCTGGGAGGCCTCGGGCCACTGGGAGAAGTACCGGGAGAACATGTTCCTGGCGACGGTGGATGACGAGTCCGAGAAGGACCGCGTCCTCGCCCTGAAGCCGATGAACTGCCCCTGCCACGTGCAGATCTTCAACCATGGCCTGCGTAGCTACCGCGAGCTGCCCATGCGAATGGCCGAGTTCGGCTCCTGCCACCGCTACGAACCCTCGGGCGCGCTGCACGGCATCATGCGGGTGCGCGCCTTCACGCAGGACGACGCACATATCTTCTGCACGGAGGCGCAGATCGCCTCCGAGACGGTCGAGTTCGTGGCGCTGCTGTCGCGCATCTACCGTGACTTCGGCTTCGAGAGCTTCCGGGTGAAGTTCTCCGACCGGCCGGAAAAGCGCGCCGGCTCCGACGAGACCTGGGACCGCTCCGAGGGTGCGCTGAAGGAGGCCTGCCGCATCGCCGGCGTCGAGTACGAGCTGAGCCCGGGGGAGGGCGCCTTCTATGGCCCCAAGCTGGAGTTCGTGCTGCGCGACGCCATCGGCCGTGACTGGCAGTGCGGCACGTTGCAGGTGGACTTCGTGATGCCCGAGCGGCTCGACGCGGTCTATGTCGGCGAGGACGGCAACCGTCACCGCCCGGTCATGCTGCACCGCGCGATCCTCGGCAGCTTCGAGCGCTTCCTCGGCATCCTGATCGAGGAGCATGCCGGGCGCTTCCCGCTCTGGTTGGCGCCGACCCAGGTGGCCGTGGCCACCATCGTGGACGAGGCCGCGCCCTTCGCCCGCGAGGTGGCCGCCGCCTTCCAGAAGGCCGGGCTCTCGGTCGACCTGGACCTGCGCAACGAGAAGATCAACCGCAAGGTGGTGGACCAGATCGAGGCCCGCGTGCCGGTTCTGGCCGTGATCGGCCGTCGCGAGGCGGAGGAGGGCAAGGTGGTGCTGCGTCGCCTGCCGGGGCGCGAGCAGGTGACGGTGACACTCGCCGAAGCCGTCGCCACCCTTGCCGAGGAGGCTACGCCTCCCGATCTGAAGCAGGTCGTGAAGGTTGCAGCGGCCTGACCGCTGTACCATAAGATATACGCAAACCGTTTCGTTCCCACAGCAACAGGAGCCGACTCTGGCCCGAGGCCCTATTCCGAACCAGCTGCCTGCCCGCGATGGACCGCGGGTCAACGAGGATATCCGCGTCCCGCAGGTCCGCCTGATCGATCAGGATGGCGAAATGATCGGCGTGATGAGTGCGCGCGAGGCGCTGCTGCGCGCTTATGACCTGGGCATGGATCTTCTGGAGATCAGCCCAAATGCCGTGCCTCCGGTGTGCAAAATCACCGACTACGGCAAGTATAAGTACGAGCAGCAGAAGAAGGCCAACGAGGCCCGCAAGAAGCAGAAGATCGTCGAGATCAAGGAAATCAAGGTTCGCCCGAACATTGATGACCACGATTACGACGTGAAGATGCGCGCGGCCAAGTCCTTCATCGAGGAAGGCGACAAGGTGAAGGTCACCCTGCGCTTCCGCGGACGTGAGATGGCCCACCAGGATCTGGGCGTGAAGGTTCTGGAGCGCATCCGCACCGAACTGGCCGAAATGGCCAAGGTCGAGCAGATGCCGCGCCTGGAGAACCGCCAAATGATCATGGTGCTGGCACCCAAGTAAGCGGCCGGGCCGGAGGTCTCCCCTCCGGCCAAGCACGCTGGCGCGGCTCTCCCGCCCCTATTTCGGCCGCCGCCGAGGCGTGGCACCGCCAGACTTGGCTATGATGCCCCTCCCATTCAGGAGGTGAGCGTCCCATGTCCCGCTTTTCCATTGACCTTCATGCCGGCTGTTCAGGCCCGCCTGGCCACGCGGCTGAGCCTCGGGTGCGGCCATGATCGCCGTCATTTTCGAGCTGTGGCCTGCCGAGGGGCAGCGGCAGGACTATCTCGACCTTGCCGCAGCCCTGCGGGAGGATCTGGAGGGCGCCGACGGCTTCCTGGGTATCGAGCGCTTCGCCAGCCTGAGCGATCCGGGCAAGCTGCTCTCCCTGTCCTTCTGGCGCGACGAGGCGGCCATCGCGGCCTGGCGCAACCGGCCGGGCCACCGCGCCAGCCAGGCGGCGGGTCGCGGCGGCATCCTCGCCGACTACCGGCTGCGCGTCGGCACCATCCTGCGGGACTACGGCATGAGCGAGCGCGACGCCGCGCCGGCTGATAGCCGCGCGGCGCATGGCATGTGAGGCCGGCTCAGTCGTTCGCGGGCGCCGGGCCGCGCTTCCGCTCGGGGAAGCGCAGGTCGAGCCCGCGCGCGCGCCAGCCGGCCTCAATCAGCGCGCGGTCGGTCAGGCCGGCAGGGTCGGCCTTGCGCGGCGCGAAGGCCAAACCCGGCGCGCGCTCCCGCCGCCAGATGCCCAGCAGGCGGCGCAGTTCGGTCAGCGGCGCCGTGTGGTCATCCACCCGCAGGTCGAGGTCGGGGAAGTCCTCGGTGGTGATCAGCTTCATCGCCGCCGACTGCCGCCCGCGGCGGTCGCCGCCCGCCGCCTCGCCGGCATCCAGCGCCAGCATCAGCCGCTCAGGCAGGGGCATGGAGGCGGCGGAGACGAAGGTGGCGGCCGTCTCGGTCACCACGGCCGCGCCCGCCAGCATGTTGCCGGCCACGCTGAACCCGGGGCCGGACTTGCTGCCCGCCCATTCGACGCAGCTCTCCCCGGTCCAGGCGGCGCTGTTGCCGTGGCGGTCGACGGCATGGATCTGCCGCAGGTCGCGCCCCTCGTCGCCCGCCAGCGCGCCTTGGATGGCCGCCGCCGGGGAGAGGCCGCGTGCCAGCCCGTCCAGCACGGCGGGGCCGAGATAGCGGTTGGTGAAGGACTGTGTGGAGACGGCGCCTACCCCTGCCCGCACATAGGGGCAGGAGGCCCCGACGGCGAAGGCGCAGGTGGTCACCGCCACGGCGAAGGCGCCGCTTGCTGGGTCATGCGCCACGATCGACCAGGTCATCGCCGACGGACTCCTTCCGGTTGTATCGCCCCAGGGTGGCGGCACCTGCCGGGCAGGATCAAGAGGGAGGCCATCGCAACTCTGTTGCGCGGCGCGAAAGTCTTGTCTTAGGGACGCGGTTGTGGTGCAAGCTGGCCCATGGCCGACCTCTCCTCCCACGACCGCATCCTGATCCTCGACTTCGGCAGCCAGGTGACGCAGCTGATCGCGCGTCGCGTGCGCGAGTCCGGTGTCTATTGCGAAGTCTGGCCCTTCACGGCCGATGCCGCACGGGTCCAGTCCTTCGCGCCCAAGGGCATCATCCTCTCGGGGGGGCCGGCCAGCGTGACGGAGGAGGGCAGCCCCCGCGCCCCGCAGGTGGTGTTCGAGATGGGAATCCCCGTGCTCGGCATCTGCTACGGCCAGCAGACCATGTGCGCGCAACTCGGTGGCAAGGTGGCGCGCGGCGACCACCAGGAATACGGTAGAGCCTATGTCGAGGTGCAGGAGGCCTGCGCCCTGACGCAGGATGTCTGGTCCCCCGGCGCGCGCGAGCAGGTCTGGATGAGCCATGGCGACTATGTCTCGGAGTTGCCGCAGGGCTTCCGCATCGTCGCCGCGAGCGAGAGCTCGCCGCTGGCGATGATCGCCGACGATGCCCGGCACTTCTACGGCATCCAGTTCCACCCCGAGGTGGTGCACACCCCGCATGGCGCCCAGCTGCTGCGGAACTTCACTCATGGCGTCTGCGGCTGCAGCGGCGACTGGACCATGGCCGCCTTCCGCGCCGAGGCCATTGCCCGCATCCGCGCGCAGGTCGGCACGGGCCGGGTGGTCTGCGGCCTCTCGGGCGGTGTTGATTCCTCGGTGGCGGCGGTGCTGATCCATGAGGCGATCGGCGACCAGCTCACCTGCATCTATGTCGACCACGGCGTGATGCGCGCGGGCGAGAGCGAGCAGGTCATCCGCACCTTCCGCGACCGCTTCAACATCAAGCTCGTCCACCGCGACGCCTCGGACCTCTTCCTTGGCCAGCTCCAGGGCGTCACCGACCCGGAGAAGAAGCGCAAGACCATCGGCCGGCTGTTCATCGAGGTCTTCGAGGAAGAGCAGGCGAAGATCGGCGGCGCCGATTTCCTGGCCCAGGGCACGCTCTATCCGGACGTGATCGAGAGCGTCTCGGCCACGGGTGGCCCTTCCGTCACGATCAAGTCGCACCACAATGTCGGCGGCCTGCCGGAGGAGATGCGGATGCGGCTGGTCGAGCCGCTGCGCGACCTGTTCAAGGACGAGGTACGCGCCCTCGGGCGTGAGCTGGGTATTCCCGAGGAGATCGTCGGCCGGCATCCCTTCCCGGGGCCGGGGCTCGCCATCCGCATTCCCGGCGAGGTGACGCGGGAGAAGGTGCAGATCCTGCAGAAGGCCGACAGCATCTTCCTGGAGGAGATCCGCGCCGCCGGCCTCTACGACGCCATCTGGCAGGCCTTCACCGTGCTGCTGCCGGTGCGGACCGTGGGCGTGATGGGTGATGGCCGCACCTATGACCAGGCCTGCGCCCTGCGCGCCGTTACCTCGACCGATGGCATGACGGCCGATGTCTATCCCTTCACCATGGAGTTCCTGACCCGGGTGGCGGGACGCATCGTCAACGAGGTGCGCGGCATCAACCGGGTGACCTACGACATCACCTCTAAGCCGCCCGGCACCATCGAGTGGGAGTGACGAAGGGGCGCTGACAGGCGCATCCGGCCACAAGCCTTAAACGCGGAAACGCCGTCGCCCCGGGGAAGGGGCGACGGCGCTTTCATGTTCAGGGCCTGGGTTCCCGCCGCTCCTCAGCGGGGCGGCAGGTCGAGCGGGATCTCGACGTCCAGCAGTGGCGCGTGCTGCTGCGCGCCATAGACGTCGGTGTCCCCGAAATCGCCCGCTGGCACCAGGCGCGGCAGCGTGGCCTTGAAGGCCGAGGCGGTGTCGTAGGGGGTGAAGAGCACGTCTTCCTCCGCCACACCGTAGAGGCGCGAGAACAGCGCCGCGTTCAGCACGCCGGTGGCCTTGACCTTCTGGTAGAGCGCCGGGTCCTCGAAGAGCACGTCGATGGTCACCATGAAGGGACCGGCATTCTTGCTCTTGCAGATCTGGGCAATGTCACGGATGCGGGGCATGGCGTCCTCAAACGGTCTCGTATTCGATCGGGAACATCTCGTACGGGTCGCGCGGCGCGACGACGTGGAAGATGCTGAAGCGGAACATCGGCCCGAGCTCGATATCGGAAGGGCTGAAGGGAAAGGCCATGTTGCCCTCCTTGCAGAGCCGCCCGGGGAAGTCGGCATGCAGCATGGAGGTGCGCGCCATCGCCAGCACCGCATTGGCGATGTCCTGCGTCTTGCCGACCACCTCGATGACGAAGCCTAACTCATGCGAGGTGATCTGCTTCACCGGCTCCCAGGCGGCCATCACGCCGTCCTTGCCATAGGTGCGCACCACCATCGTGTAGTCCTCCGGCGGCACGCCGAAGGAGGCGGCCTTCATCCGGACCTTCTCGCGGTGCGTCTCCAGGTAGCTGTCGATCTGGCCGATCAGCACCGGATCACGCGTGCCGCAGATGGAAATGGCACGGTAGCCGGCGCGCTCCACGCCCTCCAGCTTCACCGTGTACTGCTCAGCCGGCGTCCAGGTCATGCCGCTGACCTTCACGGCGCGGTCGTTGACCGCCTCGAACAGGCAGGCGCTGGTGTCGAGCATGCCGCCCGGCTCGGTGTGGTGGATCGGGCTGGAATTCTCGTGCAGCGCGAAATTCGCCACCGCCAGCGGGGTCGAGCGGCGGATCGGGTTCGGCGGCTCGCAGAGCAGATGATCCTCGCGGGCCCGGATGAAGATGTTGTCGGGCTCCTTCGGCACGCTGGGCTCGGCGCCGCATTCCAGCATCTTGCCGGCATACCAGGCCACAGCCGGCGGAATGCCGGCGCGCATGGCCGGGCCCGCCCACTGCGCGGGGTCGCTGGAGCGTCCGGCCAGGATGACCTGCGCCCCCCCATCGAGCGCCTTGTTGAAGGGCTCGGGACCCATCATGCCGACGATGCGCTCGGCGCGGTTGATGGTCTCGGCGTCAAGCGGCTTCATCTTGCCCAGCGGCCGGGTCTGGCCGAGCCGCACGCGCTCCTCCAGGGAGGGCTTGCTCTGCTCGGAGTGGATCAGCGCCATGCGGAAGGAAAGCCCCTCCTCGCGCGCGATCTCCCGCACCAGCGCGGCGGTGTCCTGCAAGTGCGGCTCGCCGCCGGCACCGCCCGAGGTGCCGATGATGCAGGGAATCTTCGCCACGACGGCGGCCTGCAGCATCAGCCGCAGGTCACGCTTGGCCGAGAGGCGTGAGACGAAGGACTTGCCCGCGCCGAGGTAATACGGCCCCGGATCGGTGCTGCCGCCGTCGCAGCCGATCAGGTGCGGCTCCCACGACATGCCGATCTTCAGGGACTCCTCGGCATAGCCATAGCCGAGGATGCCGCTCGTCGAGAGCATTCGATACTCGTTCAAGGGAAGCTCCTGGATGCTGTTGCACGTTTCGGGTTGTGGCGGCTCAGCCGCGCGGCAGCAGGTTGTCACGCGCCGCCGCCTCCCAGCGCTTGTCGTCGCTGACCAGCAGATCGGCGAACTCCTTGCGGGAGATCGGCGCCGGATCGATCGCCAGCCGATCGAGGCGGTCCTTCAGCGCGGCGGTGCCGAAGGATTCGACAATGGCGGCATTCAGCCGGTCGGCAATCTCAGGCTTGAGGCCAGCCGGAGCGAAGAGGCCGAACCAGCCAATCATCTCGGCGCCGTGCACGCCCTGCTCGTCGATGGTCGGGACATCCGGCAGGAAGCGCGAACGCTCCTTCGAGCTGACGGCCAGCACGCGCACCGTGCCCTCCGACAGAAGCGGCATGGCCGTCGCCGTGCTGCCCCAGGCCACCGGCAGGTGCCCGCCAACGAGGTCGCCGAGATAGGCGCCGCTGCCGCGATAGGGCACCTCCACCATGTCCACGCCCGCCTGCCGCGCGAAGTTGTTGGCGGCGAAGGAGGACTGCGCGTCGGAGGTGGCCTGCGCGATCTGTCCTTTCTGCGCCTTCGCGTCCTTCAGCAGGTCGGCGAGCGTCTTGTAGGGACTGTCCTTGCCCGTCATCAGCACCAGCGGGTAGCGCGCGAGGAGGGCGATGGGCGTGAAGTCGTTCAGCGGGTGGTACGGTAGATGCGGCAGGATGTGCCGGTTCATCACATGCGTGCTGGTGGCGGCGACATAGGTGTAGCCGTCCGGTGCGCTGCGGGCGACGGCCTCGGTGCCGACCACGCCATTGGCGCCCGCGCGGTTCTCGATGACGAAGCTCTGGCCGAACTTCTGCGCCAGCCCGTCGCCGATGGTGCGGGTGGTGATGTCGGTGCCCCCACCCGGTGCATAAGGCACGACGATGCGGACGGGCTTGCCGGGCCAATTCTCCTGCGCGCGGGCGGCCCGCAGGGCGGGCAGGCTGAGGGCGGCGGCGCTGGCGGCGACGAAGCCGCGGCGATCAAGGATCATTCTTCACTCCCGATTGTCATTCTTGTGGTGCAGCGCGGTGCTGCCGCGCCGCTGTCAGCCGGGCGGCGCGGCGACGGCGAAGGTGCCGAAGCGGCCAGCGTGGTAGAGCAGGGGCCGCGCGCCGGGGCCGGAGACCGCCGCGAGCACCCGGCCCACGAAGATCGAGTGGCTGCCGTGCTGGTGCTCGGCCTCCAGCGCACAGTCGAAGCTGGCGAGCGCGCCGGCGAGCATCGGTGCGCCATCCCCGTTCTGGATCCATTCGGCGCCGGCGAAGCGCTGCTCGCCCTCCGCGCCCTCGCGGCCGGCAAAGCGGCCGGCCAGCGGCAGGTGCATCTCGTCCAGGATGTTCACGGCGAAGCGCCCGGTTTCGCGGATGACAGGATACGCGCTGGCCGCGCTGTTGACGCAGGCCAGCAGCATGGGCGGCCGATCCGTCAGCGAGCACACCGCGGTGGCCGTGAGGCCGGTGCGCAGGCCATGCGCACCGCAGGTGATCACCGCGACGGCACCCGCCAGGCCGCGCATGCAGCGACGGAACTCGGCCGCCGCGAACTCGGCATCGGTCGCCAGCATGGTCAGGAGGCCTGGCGCAGCTGTGTCTTGCGCCAAGCGCCGGCCTCCGGCCGCGCCAGACCGAGATTCTCGCGCAGCGTCATGCCCGCGTAGTCCTTGTGGTAGAGACCGCGGCGCTGCAGCTCCGGCACCACATAGCGCACGAAATCCTCGAAGGCGCCGGGGGTGTGGGTGGCAGCCAGCACGAAGCCGTCGCAGGCGCGCGCGTTGAACCACTCCTCCATCTGGTCGGCGACGGCCTTGGGGGTGCCGCAGAAGATCGGGAACTCGCCGATGGTGCCGCGGCCGGAGAAATGGACGAAGTCGCGCACCGTCGGGTTCGGCTTGCCACTGAGCGACACCACGCGCTCCTTGAAGCCGCCCCAGGAAAGCTTCTTCAGGTCCTCGTCGGTGAACTCGGAATCCATGTCCTTGGAGCCGAAGTCGAAGTTCAGCGCTTCGGAAAGCAGGACCACCGCATCCACCGGCTTGGCCAGCGCGCGGATATACTCGCGTTTCTCCTCTGCCGCGGACTGGCTGTCGGCGACGCAGACATAGCAGGCCGGGCAGATGTTCACCTCGTCCGGGTTGCGGCCCGCTGCCGCCACGGCAGCCTTCACCTCGCCATACTGCTTCTGGCCCGTCGCCATGTTGGGATAGACGACGAAGATCACCTCGCCCCAGCGGCCGGCGAACTGCCGCCCACGGCCGCTCTGCCCGGCCTGGATCAGCACCGGATGGCCCTGCGGCGAACGCGGCACCGGCAGCGGCCCGCGCGAGGAGAAGTACTTGCCCTTGTGGTTCAGCGCATGGACCTTGTCGGGATCGGCGAAGCGGCCGTTCTCCTTGTCCACGATCAGCGCGCCGTCCTCCCAGCTGTCCCAGAGGCCGAGCACGACCTCCATGAACTCGTCGGCACGCTCGTAGCGCAGGTCATGCGCGAGATGCTCGGTGCGGCCGAAATTGGCGGCCTCGGAATTGTTCAGCGAGGTAACGACGTTCCAGGCGGCGCGGCCCTTGGACATCAGGTCGAGCGTGCCGAACATGCGGGCGACGTGGAAGGGCTCGTAATAGGTCGTCGAATAGGTGACTCCGAGGCCGAGGCGGCTCGTGACCGCGCCGATCATGGTCACGATCGTCATCGGGTCCATCTTCACGACGCGCACACCGTTCGCCACGGCCTCGCGGTAGTCGCTGTCGAAGATGTCCGGCATCGCCAGGCGGTCATCGAAGAAGGTCATGTGGAACTTGCCTTCCTCCATGACGCGGCCGAGGCGCTGGAAGTACTCCGGCGTGGTGAAGTCCATCGCGCCGGCGGGGTGGCGCCAGGAGCCGGGCGCGATGGAGCAGTTCTGCGCCTGCAGGAAGCCCACCATCTTGATCTGACGCTGCGTGCCGCTCATGGGCCGTGCCTTTCCCTTACGCAGCCATTGGCGGGAGCATGGGCCCCTCCGCTCCCCACAGGCTGCGCCTTTCCGGGCAGACCGTGGCTGGCTGCTGATTTCCTCCGTCGCCCTAGGGCGAATGCGCAAACGTTCGCGCAATGGAAGTGACTATAGTTCTGCCAGGGGGAGGGCCGTCAACCACCTTTCTACCCGACCCGTGAGGGAGGGCGTGTGCGAGGCGGGGGAGGCGGCGAATGCAAACACGTGCGCAGAAACGCCTGTGCTATAGGGAGGGGCATGGACGAACTGCCTCCTCCGCTTGCAGCCCGCCGTGCCACCATCATCACGCTTTCGCGTGAGGCAGGAGTGGCGCCCTCGACGGTTTCCCGCGCCCTCAAGGGCGATACGCGCATCTCGCCGGAGACGCGTGCCCGGATCTCCCGCCTGGCAAAGGAGCTGGGCTACACGCCGCATGCCTCGGCGCGCACGCTCTCTTCTGGCAGGAGCGGCCTGATCGGCGTGGTGGTCGGCTCCTCGGCCAACCCCTTCTATACAGAGCTGCTGCACGAGGCGGTGCGCCAGGCTGCGCCGCTGGGGATGCGCCTTCTTATCATTCATGCCGGCCCAGGGCCGATCGAGAACAGCACCGCCGACGCTCTGCTGCAGTACCAGGTCGATGGCTGCCTGATGACGTCAGTGGAACTGCCATCGCATGTGGCCGCGATCTGCGCCTCGAACGGGGTTCCGGTCGTCATGGTCAACCGCGTTGCGCGGATGAACTCCAGCGCGGTGACCTGTGACAATCTCTTTGGCGCCGCACAACTGGCACAGCTTCTGCTGGACCAGGGGCACCGCCGGTTCGCCGTGGTGCGGACCTCCGCCTCCAGCTCCACCGGACAGGAGCGGGAGCGCGGCTTCCTGGAACGGGTCACTGAAGCCGGCTGCGAACCTCCGCTTCTCCTCGATGGCCGCTCCACCTATGAGGGCGGCTATGAGAGGGCGCTGCAGATTGCTGCGCTCCCGGCCGCCCGGCGGCCGACCGCCGTCTTCGCGGTCAGCGATATCATGGCCTTCGGCGTGCTGGACGCCTTCCGGATGCGGGGCGTGCGCGTGCCGCAGGACATCTCGGTAGTTGGCTTCGACGGACTGCCGGCCGCCGCGCGCCCCTGCTACGAGCTAACCACGGTGGAGCAGCCCTTGGGAGCCATGGTTGGGCGCGCCCTCGGGATGCTCCAGGCGCGCATCGGGCACCCTTCGCTGCCCGACGAGACGGTCAGCCTGCGCGGTGCGCTGATCGTCCGCAAATCGTCAGGCTCTCCTCCGTCGCGCTCCAGGTGAGCCCGGGAGCGCCAGCCCGGCCGCCTCAGCCTCCCAGAAGGAGGTTGGGCAGCCAGGCCGTGATGGGTGGGAAGACGGTGATGATGGCCACGGTGACCAACAGCATCATGAAGAACGGGAAGGAGGCGCGCGCGATCCTCCCCTGCGATCTTCCTGTTAGTGCCTGCATGACGAAGAGGTTGAAGCCTACGGGAGGCGTCACCTGCGCGATCTCGACCAGCAGAACCACGAACACGCCGAACCAGATCAGGTCGAACCCTGCCGCTTTGACAATGGGAACGACAATGGAGGTGGTCAGCACGATCATGCTCACGCCATCGAGTGCCATGCCGAGCAACACATAGATCACCGTCAGCATTGCGATCAGGCCGTAGGGACCGAGGTCCAGGCCTACTGCCGCCTGCGCCAGCGCGGCCGGGATGCCGGTCAGCGCCATGGCCTTCGTCAGCAGGCCGGCGCCCGCCAGGATGAACAGCACCATGCTTGATGTCCGCGTCGCGCCCAGGACGCTTTCCCAGAAGGAAGCCCAGGTCAGGCTTCGGGTCGCAACCGCGAGGACGAGGCTGCCGAGCACACCGCATGCTGCGGCCTCGGTCGCCGTCGCGATTCCGACAAACATGGAACCAATGACGGCGATGATCAGCAGGACGCAGGGGATCAGCTGGGATGATGCCCGCAGCTTGGCCATGAACGGCATCTCGCCAGGTCGTGGCGGCTGTGCATTGGGGTTCAGCAAGGCCCATACAGCGATATAGAGGCTGAACAGGGCCATTACGATCAGTGCGGGGATGAAGCCCGAGATGAAGACACGAATGATCGAGACGTCGGCGGCGACAGCGTAGACGACCATGATGATCGAGGGCGGAATCAGGATTCCGAGCGTTCCCGATGTGGCCAGCGAACCAAGCGCCACATCCTCGTCGAAGCCACGGCGCTTCAACTCGGGGACCGCGATCTTCGACACCGTCGCACAGGTTGCCGCGGACGAGCCGGATACGCTGCCGAACAGCCCGCAGGCGAAGATGTTCACGTGCAGCAGGCCTCCGGGCACGCGTCGCACCCAGGGCGCGATGCCGTTGAAGACTTCTTCGGACAGCCGCGTCCGGAACAGGATCTCCCCCATCCAGACAAACAAGGGCAGGGCGGCCAGGGTCCAGGAGCCGGTGGCCTCCCAGAATGCCGTCGCCAGGAACATGCCGGGCTGGGAATGCGCCAAGGCGATGGCCAGGAAGCCGACGACGGCAAGACTCATCCCGATCCAAAGTCCGCTGGCCAGCAAGCCGCAAAGCACCAGCATCAGGATGGATGCAAGGGTCAGCGTGCTCATGCTTCAGGTCTCCGCCGAGAAGTCGTTGTTCTCCGAACGCAGCCTGGCTGCACGAAGGTACTCGGCTTCCTGGCCTCTCAGTGTGGTCACGAGCGCTTCCAGGATGGCGATGAGCAGAATCGCTGAACCAAGAGGCATCGAGATCTTGGGAATCCACATCGGAATCGCCAGGCTCCCTTGGGCGACATCGTCCAAGACGTAGCTCAGGACCACATCATCGAGGGTCCAGTACGTGCAGACGGCCATGACGGCCGCTGCGGCGAACAGCACGATCGCTTCCGCGTGGCGCCGCATCGCCGGCGGGAGATGCGCCAAAACCAAGGTGACGCGCACCTGCTCGCCACGCCGAAAGCCATGCGCCAACGCCAGGAAAGCAGTTCCCACACATAGGAATGCGGTGATGTCGTCGGCGCCGGGCAGGTCCGCATGAAATTGGCGAAGGACGATTCCTGCCAGCATGGTCAGGAAGATCAGGACCAGACACAGGCCTGCCAGCCAGGAACTGGCCATGAACAGTACGTCCAGAGCACGTCGAGTCATGGCTGCGCACGCTTCTCGGCATGGAGTGCCGCTTCGACGCGCTGCGCCTTATGGCGGGCCGCTTCGAACCGGTCGGCCTTCCGGGAGCGGAAACTTGCAGGAAATCTTCTGATCTGAGCGTCTTTCCGTACCATTTCCTGTCCCTAACAATTTATGGGCCGTGCAGCGCGGCGATTGGCGAAGAACCCTATTGGCCGACCAAGGAGCTGTCGAGCAAGAATGCGCACACGGTAGCGCAAAAAAATTCTGCATGGCGGCTTCAGCGCGTTAGTGCGCTTCCCATTCTCAAGCGGCGCCAGGAGAGTGGGATAATCCGTACGAGGAGGGTTTCGGAATTCTCAGAATAAAAGAAAGCGTAATCGGAGATTCTCCCAAAAAGATGAAATTAAAAAACATAATTCTGCTGTCGTTCTGGATTAATATTGCAGCCATGCCCGACAAATAAGAGAAATTCCTAAGTTCATGAATTTTGTCTATTTGAGTATATTTCTGACTGTTGTGGATGTGGGAGATATTTTATTCGGAGAAAAGCACGATATGGATGGAAATCTAATGGACAAAGCACATGCCGCGTTCGGCCTGCTAGCAGCCCATTCCCATGACGGCTGTGCAGCGATGGCTTTCCGCTTGCCTTATAGCGCGAACGTGTGCGCAAATCAGGAATAATCTGCGGCTCTCTGAACGCTGCGCTTCTGGCGCCTGCGCGGAGCCTCGGACCTGATTGGGAGGAGAAGAAATGCATCGACGTCATCTGCTCGCCGCGCTTCCCGGGGCGTTTGCTGCTGCATCGGTCATCAGGCCGGCCTTTGGAGCGACGCAGCTCAGCTTTGCGACGCCGTACCCTGAAACAAACTTCATGGGCCAGAACAACAAGCTGTTCGCGGAAGGCGTAACGGCCGCGAGCAATGGCGCCCTGAACGTCAGGCGGTTTCCCAATGCGACATTGCTGCCAATGGGGCAGATCAAGCGGGGCGTGCAGACCGGACAGGTGCAGATCGGAGAGATCCTGCTCAACGCCTATGGCAATGACGATCCCTTCTTCGAGCTTGACGGCATTCCGCGGCTGGCAGGCAATTGGGAGGATCTCCGCCGCCTGATCGATCTGGCCCGGCCCTATGTGGAGGCCCGCCTCCAGAAGCAGGGCATGACGCTGCTGTACCAAGTGCCCTGGCCGCCAACCGGCTTCTTTACAAACGTCGAACTGCCCAGCATCGGAGCACTGAACGGAATGCGTCTGCGGACCTACAGTGCGTTGAGCAACCGCTTTGCAGCCTTGGTTGGTGCCACCCCGGCACTGGTCCAGATCCCCGAGGTGCCACAGGCTTTTGCGACCAACGTCATCAGCGCCATGATCACTTCAGCTGCCGCGGCGGCCGATATGCAGGTCTGGGACTTTGCCAAGGTCTTCACCCCCGTGGATTTCAGCTTCACCGGAGACGCCATCTTCATGAACCGGCGGGCGCTGGATGCACTGCCCAAAGCAGAACAGGAGGTCATCCGGGAACAGGCGACCCTGGCTGAGAAGCGCGGCTGGGAGATGGCGAAGGAGGCCGCCGTCATGCAGTCGGCGGTGCTAGCGAAGAATGGCGTCAAGGTCTCCAAGCCGAGCGAGGAACTGATGTCTGGTCTAGGCGAGATTCGTGACAAGCTCATCGGGGAATGGCTGGAACGCGCTGGGCCTGACGGACGTGCCCTGATGACCGCGTACCGGGCCTGAGGCCATGTGGGCGCGTGGCGCAGATCCTCACTTCTTCCCCTGGCGCGGACCTGTTCATGCTCAGCAGTGACTATCGAAGCCGCAACATGCCGGTTGTGCGGCCGGACTGGCTGGCCCTTCGCGAGGAGGCGGCGTTGGACCCGGGGATGCCGATCATCGATCCGCATCACCATCTCTGGCGGATTCCGGAGTCGCCTTATCTCCTGCCGGACCTGCGCAGGGATGCCTCCATGGGCCACAACATCCGTGGCTCGATCTACATCGAGGCGCATACCGGCTGGTGGGAGGATGGCCCCGCCGAGTTGAGGCCCGTCGGCGAAACGGAGTTTGTGCTGTCAGAGCTCGCACGGCATGGTGAAGGAGGCGGTCTCTGCGCCGGCATCATCGGGAGCGCCGATCTCAGCCTCGGTGAGGCGGTGGTGCCGGTGCTCGAGGCGCACTGCCAGGCCGGACAGGGCCGTTTCCGCGGCCTTCGGGTGCGGGCCGCGCACCACGAGCATCCCGATCTGCAGGGTCCTGCCGGCGCGCCGCCCGCGGGTTACCTCGCACAGCCAGAGGTGCGGCAGGGGGTGCATGCTATGGGCAGGATTGGCCTTATCCTCGATGTCTGGGTGTACCAGACGCAGCTGACGGAAGTCGGCGAGTTGGCCGGTGCCTGCCCGGAGACCAGCATGGTCCTGAACCATGCTGGTGGCGTTCTGGGAATTGGGCCTTTCGCCGGCCGGCGTCGCGAAGGGTTCGAGGAGTGGCGGCGGGCGCTGCGTCCGCTTGCGGCGCATCCCAACCTCTTCGTGAAGCTCGGCGGCCTGGGTATGCCGCGGGTCGGCTTCGCCTTTGGGGAGCGCGAGAGACCGCCCGGGTCGCAGGAATTGGCGGAGGCATGGAAGCCCTACATCGAGACGTGTCTTGAGATCTTTGGCGCGGAACGGTGCATGTTCGAGAGCAACTTCCCCGTGGACAAAGGGCAGTGCAGCTACGGCGTGATCTGGAATTGCTTCAAGCGGCTGGCGCAGGGCTTGGCGGATGATGAGCGTGCCGCGCTGTTCCATGGAACAGCGCGCAGCGTTTACCGGCTGGATCTTGCTCTCTGACGAAGGAGGCGGCGCGTCGGAATGCGCCGCCTCCGAGGCTCACGATTGGTGCGCCGGCCATGGTGCTTTGCCTTTGTCCGGCGCCTCGGTAGGCACCCACATAGCTTTTCACCGCGTGGGCGTGCTGCCCGATCTGGTCCGCCATAATTTCCGGACCTGGATCGTCCTGCGCCAGGATTTGCGGCGCCTCGCACCACCCGCGCGGCGTCCGGCCATCTGGCACGCTGCGCGGGGGCGGGCGCGAAGGAAGGAATGGCTCCGCCCTGTGTGGTGGATCAGCTCTCTGGCCGCAGCCGCTCGGAAATGATCACCCCGACGGCGCCGGCCAGCATCAGTGCCGCCATAGGCCGCGCCGTCCCGTCGGCGAAGTGGCTCAGTAGAACGCCGCTGGTCCCGGCGACGCTGAACTGCAAGGTGCCCATCAGCGCCGAGGCTGAGCCTGCCTGACTGGCATGGCGGCTGAGCGCTCCCACCGCGGCGTTCGGCATTACCAGGGCGCAGCAGGACATTGCCACAAAGACCGGTGCGATGACGGCCAGCCAGTGGGTCGGCCCGCTGACAGCGATGGCTGTTAGCGCCAGACTCGCGATCAGGATGACGATGCCGGCGCCCCGCACCAGTCGCTGCGGCCCGAGGCGCAGCAGCAGGGGCGGATTGAGCTGTGAGAAGAGAATGAAGCCGGCGGCGTTGACGCCGAACAGGATGCCGAAATGTGTCGGCGCCATCCCGAACATGCCGACGAAGACTGCCGCCGAGCCGCCGACATAGGCGAACATCAGGAACATCGCGGCGCAGCCCATGGCCACATGCGCCAGGAAGCTCCGCTCACGCAGGATCTGCAGGTAGCGCAGGAGCTGCGCGGCGGCGCCCAGGCGCAGGCGGCGCTCGGCCGGCAGTGTCTCCGGCAGCAGGCGCCAGACCAGCAGGAAGGAGCAGACGGAATAGATGGCGCCGAACCAGAAGATCGGCCGCCAGCCGCCGAACGAGAGCATCAGCCCGCCCAGGCTGGGCGCCAGGATGGGCGCTACGCCCATCACCAGCATCAGCTTCGACATCAGCTTGGCGGCAGCATGCCCGTCGGCCAAGTCGCGCACCACGGCGCGCGGCAGCACCATGCTGGCCGAGCCCCCGAAGGCGGCGACGCAGCGGAAGAAGGCGAGCATTTCGATGCTAGTGGCCATCGCGCACCCGACCGAGCCCAGCATGTAAACAGCGAGGCCGGCCAGCAGCGGGCGCCTCCGGCCCAGGCGGTCTCCCAGCGTGCCCTGCACCAACTGGCCCACCGCGAGGCCGAGGAACCAAGTGGCGAGGGTCAGCTCCGCTGAGCCGGGTGCCGTGCCGAAGCCGGCCTCGATGGCCGGGAAGGAGGGCAGGTACATGTCGGTGGAGAGCGGCCCGATCGCCGTCAGGAAGCCGAGCAGGAGGGGTAGCCAGACAGGCATGCGGAAGATCCGGGATGGGAGGCAGGAGGGCGGTTGAGGAAGGCGTGCCCCATTTCAGCGGAGTGCAAGGATGACCGGAGAGGAGTGGCACCGCCAGAGGTACGGAGGCGGGGGAGGGGAGCCCGCTGGGAGTCTGCCTCGTGGAAATGAGTGCAAATCCACAAGGATAGGCATCTGCGTCTAGTTTAGCCTATTTGTAATGCAAAACCCGATATCTGCTGCCCTGAGGCTAACCATTTCTTCCTTGCTAAAGCCTAAGCTCCCTTGAAGACTGCGTTCTGCGCCGGTCTGCCATGCCGGCACGACAAGACAGGGAGAGCACCGTGTTCCGTTCCGCGCTTGCCGCTGCCAGCGGGATCGCCGCCACTGCCGGCCTCGTCCTCGCCTCCATGCTGGCTTGCGCCAGCCCTGCCGCCGCGCAATCCGCCCCCGGGCAGCCCTCCTCGGACACGTTGAACGCCATCCGTAGCCGGGGCACGCTACTCTGCGGCGTCGCCGGGCAGGTTGCCGGCTTCGCCGCCCCGGACAGCCGTGGCGAGATGCGCGGCCTGGACGCGGATACCTGCCGCACCATCGCGGCCGCCATCTTCGGCGACGCGAAGAAGGTGCAGTTTATCAGCACGACCACGCAGAACCGCTTCACCGCCCTGCAGTCGGGCGAGTTGGACGTGCTGGTGCGCAACACCACCTGGACGCTAGGCCGCGAGGGGGCGCTTGGCCTGGAGTTCGCTTCGATCAACTTTTATGACGGCCAGGGCTTCATCGTGAAGACGAACTCCGGCGTCACCTCGGCGAAGCAACTCGCCGGTGCCAGTATCTGCGTGCAGCCTGGCACCACCACCGAGCTGAACCTGGCGGACTACTTCCGCACCCAGGGCCTGCAGTTCACGCCTGTGGTCATCGAAACGGTGGAGGAGGTGTACAAGGCCTTCATCGCCGGCCGTTGCGATGCCTACACCACCGACTCTTCCTCGCTCGCCGCCTTCCGGATGAGCCAGGGTCCGAATGCGAGCCAGTATCTCCTGCTGCCGGAGATCATCTCGAAGGAGCCGCTCGGCGCCGCGGTGCGCAAGGGCGACTGGAAGTTCTTCGATGTCGTCCGCTGGACCCATTTCGCGACGCTGATCGCGGAGGAACTGGGCATCACCAGCCAGAACATTGGCAATTTCGCCGATAGCGACAATCCGGACGTGCAGCGCTTCATGGGCAAGACCGGCGACCTCGGGAAGATGCTGGGCCTGCAGCCGGACTGGGCGGTCAATGTCGTCAAGCAGGTCGGCAATTTCGGCGAGATCTGGGAGCGCAACATCACGCCCATGGGCGTGCAGCGCGGCATCAACAATCTCTGGACCAAGGGCGGCCTGCAATACGCCCCGCCGATGCGCTGAGCGCCGGGGTCGCCGGGGAAGATGATCTCCCCGGCGACCCCGGTCAGCCGCGCGGCGCGTGCGCGGCCAGGATGTCGTCGAAGCGCTCGCGCCGCAGCCGCTCGTAGTGCCGGCGATGGAAGCCGTCGATCTCGTCCAGCTTCCCCTCGGTCAGCGGCAGGAAGTTGTAGGTCTCGCTGCTGGCGATCCGCATCCGGTCGAAGCCCATGTTGCGAAAATGCTCGGGGGAAAAGGAATTGCCCCGCTCGCCGATGTATCGGCCGAAGGAGACGGTGGTCATCAGCCGGGTCATTCCCAGCTCTAGGCAGGCGATACTCTTGGCGGCATCCTGCGAGGAGGCTTCGGTGGCGATGCTGAGGGGCCGGTACAGCTCGAAGATCCGCTGGTGCGGCCGGTCGTTGTAGTCCAGTTCGCCAAGCAGCGCGTAGTAAGGCGCGAGCCATTCCATCATGCGCCGCCAGGCATGCCGGCGCAGCCCGAAGCCCCAGTGATGTTCCAGCGGGATGTACTTCACCTCCGGGCCGGGATAGTCGCGTCGGTGGTCGCCATAGGCGGCGAAATAGGCCACCCGCTCGAAGGAGGCCGTGCGCGCACGGAGCGCCTCCAGGGCGAAGAGGTACCAGGGCCCGAGTTCGAGGTCGTCCTCGAAGAAGTAGCCGAGTTCCGCCTCCAGCTCCTCGAAGACCAGCCGCTCGCCCCGCAGGATGTTGCGGGCCACGCCGAGATTGTCGCGGCTCTCCAGCACCTGTCCCTGCGGGAAGTGCTGGCGGAACACGGCGATGCTCTCCTCGATCGCCCGCACATCGCCATAGCGCCGCCCGGTCTTGGGGGAGGTGGCGCCGTCCTGCAGCAGCCAAACCCGTCGCGGATCGAAACGCACGCCGCGCTGGGCCACAAGGGAACTGCACACGCGCTCGAGATAGCGCGGCCGATCGAAGGAGTAGAGGATGATGGGCGTGTCGATGTCGTGCATGCGGCTCATAGCGTAGGCGCGCGGCGGAAGCCGGGCTCGGCCGGGGGATCAGCGAAATCCTCGTCGATCGATTCGACGCGGGCGAGGGGAGGACCGGCGCGGCAAGCGGTCAGCAATGCGCCCACGGCGGCCGCATCCCCCGCCACCACGGCTTCAACACTACCATCGGCACGGTTGCGGACCCAGCCCAGCACGCCGAGGCGCGTGGCCTCCCGCACCATCCAGTCCCGGTATCCGACACCATGCACTCGGCCGCGGATGCGGACCCGCTTGGCGTCCATCGTCATCTCCCTGCCGGCACGCGTCAGGCGCGGGCGAGCGCCAGAAGGCGCCCTGCGAGCTGCACATCCTCCATGACAGCCTGCTGCCGCGCCAGTGCTTCCTCGTCCGCCCCCCACAACTCCTGCTGAAAGGTCTCATCCAGGAAGGCGAGGCGGCAGGCCTCCTCCGCGTCCACGCGATCGCGCGCCAGCGCCAGCCCCAGCACGGCGCTGCCCAGAGCGGGCACGGCGACGCCGAGCGCCGCCAGCTCCAGCACCGGCAGCAGCGCCAGGGCGGCGCGCAGCGCGGCAAGGGCCTCTGGCGACTGTGTCACGGGCATCACCCCGGTGGTCACCCGCAGGGGAGCGTCGAGCTGGAGGGCAGCCCAATCCAGCAGCGGCTGCCAGGCCTCGGCTTGGCGGGCGGCCAGCCGTGGCTCCTCGGCGCGGTAGCAGAGCAGGTCGGTCTCGCCGTATTTGGCAAGCGCCGCCACGCTGGGAGCCGGGTCCGACGCCAGCCGCTCCAGTGCGGTGGCGACCACGCGGGTCAGCGGCACCTCTTCCATCTGCATTTCGCCGCCCTTGGCGCCACCTGCCTCCTGCCATTCCAGCGCGACGGCCTCGGCCAAAGGCGCCCGTGGCAGCACCAGGCTGCCTCGGCCCGGCAGGCGCAGCGGCCGCCCATCCAGCAATACAGTAAAGCCGCCTTCCACCGGTGAGGCGGCGGCCCGGTCCCAGAAACGTTTCATTCCTGGCTTATGTGGGTCTGCGGCGGCCAAGCCAAGGGGGGGGTTACTGCGACTCGTCGCGATCATACTTCAGCGCCTGCAGCCCGCGCAGGGTGAGGATTGTGGCCGCCGAAAGCACGACCGCCACCGTGTAGGAATGCAGCGCCGTGGCCACCCCGATGGCGCCGGTGACCCAGAGCCCCGCAGCGGTTGCCGTGCCGTGCACCTTCTGACCGCTTCGGATGATGGCGCCCCCGCCGATGAAGCCGATTCCCGTGATCAGCCCTTCCATGACCCGTGCCGTGGCGCCTGCCTGCCCGGCCAGCAGGGGCGCGGCCGCCTGCAGGAAGCCGCATGAGGCGAGTGCCACCAGAGGGAAGGTGCGGATGCCGGCGCTCCGGGCGCTCCGTTCACGATCCCAGCCGATCGGGAAGGCCAGCGCATAGGCGATCAACAGATCGCGCGCTTGGCCAAGGGTAGAAGGATCTTCCAACGCCGTGCCGCCCCGCTCTCCGCTGCGAAACCAGCTTTCTAGAACGGGTTACACGGGTGGAGAGTTGCGGAAAGGCATCGGAGGGCTGTGCCGCCGAGCGGCGGCTCGCGGTATGGTTGAGCTTCCGTAAATTTGCCGGGCGTGTAGATTCGTCCGGTCGCAACACGACAGGCCGCGATGCGCAACGATACGCTGAATCTCGATGTCCTTTCCTCCCGGATCGACGCGAAGGGCTCCACCTACACCGCGCTGGCCGACACCATCTGGGGCTTCGCTGAACTCCGCTTTGCGGAGCACCGGTCTGTTGAGGCGCAGATCGCGGTGCTGGAGGCCGAGGGCTTCCGCATCACCCGCAACGTGGCCGGCCTGCCGACCGCCTTCATGGCCGAGGCCGGCGCAGGCGGCCCCGTCATCGGCTTCCTCGGCGAGTTCGACGCGCTGGCGGGCCTCTCGCAGCAAGCCGGCTCGGCCGATCCTTCGCCGCTGGAGCCGGGCGGCAATGGGCATGGCTGCGGGCACAACCTGCTCGGCGCCGGCGCCATGCTGGCCGCCGTTGCGGCGCGCGACAGTCTGGCGGCCGAAGGCCGCCCCGGCACCATCCGCTACTACGGCTGCCCCGGCGAGGAGGGCGGCTCGGGCAAGACCTTCATGGCGCGCGAAGGCGCCTTCGACGACCTGGATGCCGCCATCTGCTGGCATCCCGGCACCTATGCCGGCGTGATGTCGAACCTGACGCTGGCGAACTTCCAGGTCTACTTCCGCTTCAAGGGCCGCCCGGCGCATGCCGCCGGCAGCCCGCATCTCGGCCGCTCGGCGCTCGACGCGGTCGAGATCATGAACATGGGCGTCAACTACCTGCGCGAGCACATCCCCTCGGACTGGCGGGTGCACTACGCCATCACCGATGCCGGCGGCATCTCGCCCAACGTGGTGCAGGCCCAGGCCGAGGTGCTCTACCTGATCCGAGCGCCCAAGGTGGCGCAGGCCGAATCGCTCTTCGCCCGCGTCCGCCGCTGTGCCGAAGGCGCGGCGCACATGACCGAGACGGAACTGACCGTCAGCATCGACAAGGCCTGCTCCGAGGTGGTGCCGAACACCGCGCTGGAGATGCGGATGCACGAGAACCTCCGCAGCATCGGCGCGCCGCGCTTCGACGCCGCCGACATCGCCTTCGCGGAGGCGATCCGCGCCAGCCTGACGCCGGAGGATATCGAGAGCGGCGTGGCGAGCTTCGGTGCCCCGGCCGAGACCGGTGCGCAGGCCCTGCCGGAGGAGATCCTGCCCTTCGACGGCACCTCCCGCTTCAATGCCGGCTCCACCGATGTGGGCGACGTCTCCCGCATCGTGCCGACGGTGCAGTGCTGGGGCGCCAACTACGCCATCGGCACGCCCTTCCACACCTGGCAGATGGTGGCCCAGGGCAAAAGCCCGGCGGCACACAAGGGCATGCTGCATGCCGCCAAGGCGATGGCCGCCACGGCGCTGGATGCCATGCGTGACCCCGAGCTGCTGGCCCGCGCCAAGGCGGAGTTGCAGCGCCGCACCGGCGGCAAGCCCTATGCCTGCCCGATCCCGCCCGAGGTGAAGGCGCCGCCGCTGCGCGCGGCCCGGAGCGCCTGACATGCTGGCCGGCGGACTGGACCACCACCTTCTGCCGGCCTCCTTTCCCGCCGTGACGATCTGCCCGGCCGGCGAGGGGCACCTGCCGGGCATCAGCGCCATTTTCAACGAGGTGGTGGCCAACAGCACCGCCGTCTACACCGAGCAGGCGGAGATGCCGGAGCAGCGCGCCCAGTGGTGGCGCCAGCGCCGGGCACAGGGCTTCCCGGTGCTGGTGGCGCTGGGATGCCACGAGGGCGATGTGCTCGGCTTCGCCAGCTTCGCCGAGTTCCGTGGCAGCTGGCCGGGCTTCCGGCACACCGTCGAGCATTCCGTGCACATCCGAGCGGACATGCGGGGGCGGGGGGTGGGCTACGCGCTGGTCACGGCGCTGGAGCACGAGGCGCGCATGCTCGGAAAGCACGTCATGGTGGCCTCCGTCGATGCCGCCAACGCGCCTTCGCTGCGGATGCACGAGAAGCTGGGCTTCCAGCGCGTCGCCTTCATGCCGCAGGTTGGCTGCAAGTTTGGCCAGTGGCTCGATCTGGTGCTGCTGCAGAAGCGGTTGGGTGACGCACCGCCGCGCTGAGGCTGTTCCCGCGCAGCGGCCCTGCCTATCGCACCTCCGGCACCTTGGCCCAGACCCAGAGCAGATTGATCGTCAGCAGCAGGGCGGTGACCAGGAACACCCAGTGCAACCCCAACGTAGCCGCGATGGCGCCACCCGAGAGCGGCCCCAGCGACCCGCCCAGCATCATGGCCGAGGCGGTGACGCCGTACACCATTCCCCGGTCACCCGCCGGCGCCAGCCGCCCGACCAGCGCATTGGCGGTGGGCAGGATGCCGCCGACGAAGAGTCCCAGTGCGAAGCGCGCCGCGACGAAGCTCCAGTAGTTCGGCGCGAAAGCCTGCGGCGCGCTGGCCAGGGCCGCGCCCCCCAGGGTGATGAGCAGCACGCGGCGATAGCCCAGCACATCCGACCGCCGCCCCAGAAAGGGAGAGGCGATCAGATCCGCGATGCCCGTCACCGAAAAGGCCAGCCCGCCCAGAGTAGCGAGGGCCGGCACCGGCCCCAGCATCTCCTCCACATACAGCGTCACCACAGGCTGCACCGCCTGGACCGCGAATTGCGCGAGCAGCAGCACGACGAAGAGGGGCAGCAGCCCCTTCGAGCGCGCCACGATCGCGAAGCTCTGGAAGATCGTCGGCTTGGCGCTTCCCGCCTTGGGCGGGCTGAACCGCTCCCGCACCAGCAGCAGCGCCGACAGGCCGCACAGGGCGGCGACGCCGCAGGTGAACACGAAGGGTGCCCGGTAGGAGCCGGTGATGTCCGCGATGAGGCCGCCCAGCAGCGGCCCGATCAGCGCGCCCACCAACTGCCCCGTGCTGAGCCAGCCGAGCGAATAGCCCAGCCGGTTGGGCGGCACCTGGCTCGCCACCAGCGCGATCGTCGCCGCGTTGAACCCGGCGAAGACGCCCATCAACGCGCGTAGTCCCAGGAGCTGCCAGGTATTGGTCACCAGGCTCATCAGCCCGATGAACAGGGAGATCGCGAAGCAGGAGCGCAGCACCATCAGCTTGCGCCCCCGCTGGTCCGCCACGCGGCCCCAGAGGGGGGAGGCGATGGCGGCCACCAGCGGCGTCACGGCCGTGATGATGCCGGCCCAAAGGTTGATTTGCGCCGGCTCGCGCACGCCCAGCTCCGGCAGGAACAGCGGCATCACCGGGCTGAGCACGGTGAAGCCCAGGTTCATGCCAATCTGGATGCCCAGCATCAGGAACAGGGTGCGCTGCCAGTTGGGGGCGGCTTCGGCGGGTGGGGATTCCGGCGGGAGACTCCGCGGGGCTTCCGCCCCTTTGGCATCAGCGTTCATGTCTCCTGATTCCGCCTGCCTTCGCCGAAAGTAAAGCCGCCGCGCGCCAGCCAGGATCACGCTGGCGGCAATCCCGGCATGTCCTCCCACCACTCGCACCGCGCCGCCCTGCGAGGTCCGGTTGACATTCTGGCCGCACGGTCAGAGGCTGCCCGTCTCACCCGGGGGGTCCCGACAAGGGGCTGAGATACTGATCGCCACGGGCAAGCCCGCTGGCAGCGCAGTGACCCGATGAACCTGATCCAGTTCATGCTGGCGTAGGGACGGTGCGGCTGCCTGCGGCTCTCCTGGCGGGAGCATCTCCGGAATCATCGCCGGAGAAGGGCATCCTTCCATCATTCCAGGCCGGCGCTGGGTCTCCGATGCGGATGCGAAGGAGCTTCGGCGCGTGTCAATCCAAACCTCCGAACGGCCGGCCGGCGCAAGCCTGCCGAGCGTCACCACCGGGCCGCTGTCCGGTTCCACCAAGGTCTTCAAGCAAGGCGAGCTGCACCCGCAACTCCGGGTGCCGATGCGCGAGATCGCCCTGCACCCGAGTGCCGGCGAGCCGCCGGTCGCGGTCTACGATGCCTCCGGGCCTTATACCGACCCGGCCGCCAGCATCGCGATCGAGCAGGGCCTGCCGCGGCTGCGCGAGGCCTGGCTTGCCGCCTCGGGCGACATGGAAGCCTATGCCGGGCGCAGCCTGAAGCCGGAGGACAATGGCTTCGCCGCCGGTGAGCGCCTCGCCGCCGCCTTCCCGCTGCGCCACGCACCGCGCCGGGCGAAGGGAGGCCGCGCGGTGACGCAGCTCGCCTATGCCCGTGCCGGGATCATCACGCCCGAGATGGAATACGTCGCCATCCGCGAGAATCTCGGGCGCACGCAGCGCCGCACTGCGGTGGAGCGGGATGGCGAGGATTTCGGCGCTGCGATTCCCGACTTCGTCACGCCCGAATTCGTGCGCGAGGAGGTGGCGCGCGGCCGCGCCATCATTCCCGCCAACATCAACCATCCGGAACTCGAACCGATGGTGATCGGCCGGAACTTCCTGGTGAAGATCAACGCCAATATCGGCAATTCCGCCGTCACCTCCTCGATGGCCGAGGAGGTGGAAAAGATGGTCTGGGCCATCCGCTGGGGCGCGGATACGGTGATGGATCTCTCCACCGGCCGCAATATCCACAACATCCGCGATTGGATCATCCGCAACGCGCCGGTGCCGATCGGCACGGTGCCGCTCTACCAGGCGCTGGAGAAGGTGGGCGGCGTCGCCGAGGACCTGACCTGGGAAGTCTTCCGGGACACGCTGATCGAGCAGGCCGAGCAGGGCGTGGACTACTTCACCATCCATGCCGGCCTGCGGCTGGCGCATGTGCCGCTCACCGCCGGCCGCGTCACCGGCATCGTATCGCGTGGCGGCTCCATCATGGCGAAGTGGTGCCTGCACCATCACCGCGAGAGCTTCCTCTACGAGCATTTCGCCGACATCTGCGACATCTGCCGCGCCTATGACGTCTCCTTCTCCCTCGGTGACGGGCTGCGCCCCGGCTCCATCGCCGATGCCAACGACGCCGCGCAGTTCGCCGAGCTGGAGACCCTGGGCGAGCTGACGAAGATCGCCTGGGCAAAGGACTGCCAGGTGATGATCGAGGGGCCTGGCCATGTGCCGATGCACAAGATCAAGGCCAATATGGACAAGCAGCTCGCCACCTGCGGCGAGGCGCCCTTCTACACGCTCGGCCCGCTGACCACCGACATCGCGCCGGGCCACGACCATGTCACCTCGGCGATCGGCGCCGCGATGATCGGCTGGTTCGGCACGGCGATGCTCTGCTATGTCACGCCCAAGGAGCATCTCGGCCTGCCCGACCGGGATGACGTGAAGACGGGCGTGATTACCTACCGGATCGCCGCCCACGCCGCTGATCTCGCCAAGGGCCATCCGGCGGCACGCATCCGGGACGACGCGCTCTCCCGCGCCCGTTTCGAGTTCCGGTGGGAGGACCAGTTCAACCTCTCGCTCGACCCGGAGACGGCCCGCGCCTTCCACGACGAGACGCTGCCGAAGGAGGCGCACAAGACCGCGCATTTCTGCTCCATGTGCGGCCCAAAATTCTGCTCGATGCGGATTTCGCACGACATCCGCGCCGAGGCGCAGAAGGAGGGCATGGAGGCCATGGCGCGCAAGTTCCGCGAGGGCGGCGCGCTCTACCTGCCCGCGGGCGGGAGCGACTGAACGGCATTGCGCAAAAGAAAAGGCCGGGGGAGTTCATCCCCCGGCCTCGCGTCTCAGGCCGCGCGCTTCGCCTCGCGGCGGCGGCGGTGCAGGATGAACTCGGTGTAGCCGTTCGGCTGCTTCGCGCCCTCGAAGACCAAGTCGCAGGCTGCCTGGAAGGCTGGCCCGTCGAAGCCTGGCGCCATCGGCGTGTAGGCCGGATCGGCGGCGTTTTGCTGGTCCACCACGGCGGCCATGCGGCGCAGCGTGTCGCGCACCTGCGACTCACTCACCACCCCGTGCCGCAGCCAGTTGGCGATGTGCTGGGCGGAGATGCGCAGCGTCGCGCGGTCCTCCATCAGGCCGATATTGTTGATGTCCGGCACCTTGGAGCAGCCGACGCCCTGGTCCACCCAGCGCACGACATAGCCGAGGATGCCCTGGCAGTTGTTGTCCAGCTCCGCCTGCACATCCGCCGGGGACCAGTTGCTGTCGCTGAGCGGAATGGTCAGCAGGTCGTCGAGCTTGGCCCGCGGTCCGCCCTGGGCGATCTCCGCCTGCCGGGCGGCGACGTCCACCGCGTGGTAGTGCAGCGCGTGCAGCGTGGCGGCGGTGGGGGAGGGCACCCAGGCGGTGTTGGCGCCCGCCTTGGGATGGCCGATCTTCTGCGCCAGCATGTCGGCCATCCGGTCCGGCGCCGCCCACATGCCCTTGCCGATCTGCGACTTGCCGCGCAGCCCGCAGGCCAGGCCGGCATCCACGTTCCAGTCCTCGTAGGCCTTGATCCAGGCGGCGCCCTTCATGTCGTTCTTGCGCAGCACCGGCCCGGCTTCCATGTCGGTGTGGATCTCGTCGCCCGTGCGGTCGAGGAAGCCGGTGTTGATGAAGGCGACACGCCCCTTGGCGGCGGCGATGCAGGCGCGGAGGTTGACGGTGGTGCGCCGCTCCTCGTCCATGATGCCCATCTTGAGCGTGTTGCGCTCCAGACCGAAGGCATCCTCGATGCGGCTGAACAGTTCCTCCGCCCAGGCCACTTCCTTCGGCCCGTGCATCTTCGGCTTCACAATGTAGACGCTGCCGGCGCGGCTGTTCATCCGCCGGCCCTTGATGTCGTGCAGCGCGATGGCGACGGTGGTGAGCGCGTCGAGGATGGTCTCGGGCGTCTCGTTGCCACCGAGCTTCACCGCGTCGGTCATCATGTGGTGGCCAACATTGCGCACCAGCATCAGGCTGCGGCCAGGCAGCGTCAGCGTGCCGCCTTCCGGCGTGGTGTAGCTACGGTCCGGGTTCAGGCGGCGGGTGAGGGTCCTGCCGTCCTTCTCGAAGCTGGCCTCCAGGTCGCCCTTCATCAGCCCGAGCCAGGCGCGGTAGACCGCCACTTTGTCCTCCGCGTCCACCGCGGCGACGGAATCCTCGCAGTCCATGATGGTGGAGATGGCGGATTCCAGGATCACGTCGGCAATGCCGGCCGGGTCCTCGCGCCCGATCGGGTGCGCCTTGTCGAGACGGATCTCCAGGTGCAGGCCATGATTGCGCAGCAGGATGGCGGTGGGCGCTTCCGGGGTGCCGGTATAGCCGGCGAACTGCGCGGAATCCTTCAGCGCGGTCGCGCCGCCCTCCATCAGCGCCACCACCAGCATGCCTGCGACAATGCTGAGGCCCGCCACGTCCGCCCAGGAGCCGCCGATCAGCGGCGCGGCCTCGTCGAGCAGGGCGCGGGCGCGGGCGATCACCTTCTCGCCGCGGGCGCGGTTGAAGCCCTTGCCGCGCGCCAGGTTGCCCTCCTCCGGAATGGCGTCGGTGCCGTAGAGCGCGTCGTAGAGGCTGCCCCAGCGGGCATTGCCGGCGTTCAGCGCATAGCGGGCGTTGTTCACGGGCACCACGAGCTGCGGCCCGGCGATGCTGGCGATCTCCGGGTCCACATTGGCCGTCGTGACGCTGACCGTGCCGGGATCGGGCAGCAGATAGCCGATCTCCTCCAGGAAGGCACGGTAGGCGGCGCGGTCCACCGGCTTCGCCGGGTGCTTGCGGTGCCATTCGTCGAGCTTGGCCTGCAGCGCGTCCCGCTCCGCCAGCAGTTCGGCGTTGCGGGGCGCCAGGTCGGTCAGAATGGCCCGGTACGCGCCCCAGAAGGTCTCGGGCGTCACGTCCGTCCCGGGCAGCGCCTCGGACTCGATGAAGCCCCGCAGCGCCGGTGCCACCTCCAGCTCGCTGGTTTGCGCGTTTTTGGCCATGGCCTGCCTCTCCGTCCAATCCTGCCCGGCAGTTAACCCGCATCCCCGCAGCCTGGCAAAGGGGCGGCAGGGGGGATTGCCGCGGACGTGCAATGGGTGGACCCTCCGCTCCCTCACCGCGTCGAGGATGCTCCGCCATGCCCATCTCCTATGCACCGCCACCCTTCACCACCCAGCATTGGCAGGTGACCAAGCCGACCGCGCGCGGCGGCCGGGGCATCGTCGCCAGCCAGAGCCGGGCTGCGGCCGAGGCCGGGGTGGCGGTGCTGGAGGCGGGCGGCAACGCAGCGGACGCGGCCGTCGCTACCGCCTTCGCGCTCGCCAGCATGGAGCCCTGGAACTCCGGCCTCGGCGGCATCGGCTTCGCGGTGGTGCACAAGGCCGGCAGCGCCAATGCCGAGCTGGTGGATTTCGGCCCCGTGGCCCCCGCCGCCAGCAACCCGGCCGACTACCCGATGACGGGGAAGATGAAGCAGGACCTCTTCGCCTGGCCGGAGGTAGAAGGCGACCGCAACATCCATGGCCCGCTTTCCTTTGCCATTCCCTCCTCGGTGGCGGGCTATGCCACCCTGGCCGAGCGCTTCGGCAGCGGCATTCCGCTGGCCGAGCTGCTCGGCCCGGCCATCGCCCTGGCGCGGCGCGGGCTGGCGCAGGACTGGTACACCACGCTGAAGGTGGCGAACTCCGCCAAGGTGCTGAAGCTCTATCCGGAGAGCGCGCGCATCTACCTGCCGGACGGGCTGCCGCCGGTCGCCCCCTACCAGGGCGCGCCGGGCTTCTTCACCCAGGGCCGCCTGCCCGAGACGCTGGAGCGCCTGCGCGACGCCGGCTGGCGCGACTTCTACGAGGGCGAGATCGCCGCCTCCATCGCCGCCGACGTCAAGGCGATGGGCGGCCGCCTCTCCGCCGAGGATCTACGCGACTGCCAGGCGCGCATCCGCCCGGCGCTCTCCATCCCCTGGCGTGGCGGCATCACCCTTCAGGGCGCTGGCGGGCTGACGGCGGCCCCGACCCTCGCCCGGGTGGTTGAGGAGATGGCGAAGTTCGACGCTCCCGCCGAGCCGGACGCGGCCTGGTTCAGCGCGTTGGCCCGCACCATGCGCAACGCCTATGCCGATCGCCTGGAAGGGCTGGGCGCCGCCAGCACCCCGCCCGAGCCCTCCGAGACCTGCACCACCCACCTGACAGTGGTGGATGCGGCAGGCAACATGGTGGCGATGACCACCACGCTGCTTTCCTCCATGGGCAGCCGCGTGGTGCTGCCGGGCAGCGGCGTGCTGATGAACAACGGCATGATGTGGTTCGACCCGCGCCCTGGCTCGGCCAATGCCATCCGCCCCGGCGCGCGGCCGCTCTGCAACATGTGCCCGGTGACGGTCTCGGACGGGACGGGACCGGTGATGGCACTCGGCGCCTCTGGCGGTCGCCGCATCCTCGCCTCGGTCTATCAGATGCTGGCCTTCAGCCTGGATTTCGGCATGGACCCGGCGGCTGCGGCGCACCACCCGCGCATCGACGTCTCCGGCCCGGACGGCGCCACCGCCGACCGCCGCCTGCCGGCCGACGTACTGGCGGCGCTGGAGGCGCAGGGCAAGCTGACCGTGGTGGAGCATGCCGTGCTGCCGGTGAACTTCGCCTGTCCCAATTTGATCCGGAAGGAGGCGGAAGGCTTCGCCGGAATCAGCGATGTAATGACGCCCTGGTCGGCCGCCATCGCGGCGCACTGACGGAGACAGACCGTGGGGAAGGCCGTGCCTTCCCCCTCTCAGCTTGGCGGCGCTCCTTCCAGAACGCCCAGCCGCGACGCCATCGCCGCCCAGTTCGGCGGCGCCAGCAGGTCGGCCAGTGTCTTGCCGTCCAGCACGGCGAGGAAGGCGTTGAGCGCCTCTCCCAGCAGCAATTGCAGGCGGCAGGCATCGATCAAGGCGCAGCTGGCGGTCGTGCCTGGCGGTTGGAAGCAGGCAACCAGTGCCATGTCCTCCTCGGTGAAGCGTACGACCTCACCGACGCGGATCTCCTCCGGTGGCCTCGCCAGCCGGAGGCCACCTCCGCGCCCCCGCGTCGTCTCCACGAAGCCGCCGCGGCCGAGATTGTGCACCACCTTCACCAGATGGTTCTCCGAGATCCGGTGTGCCGCCGCGATCTCGTGGATCGAGACGCGCTGCCCCTGGCGCAGGCCGAGATAGATCAGGGTGCGCAGGGCGTAGTCGGTGTGCAGGGTCAGGCGCATGGGAAAGATGTAGCGACTTTACACCTTTTGGCCAGTGGGCCATAAGATGCATCGTCGATACACCTTATGGAGCGGACAATGCCCCGCCAGCTCAGCAACAGCACGATTTCCCTGGTGAAGGCGACGGTTCCGGCGCTGGAGGCCCATGGCCTCGCGATCACCCGCCGCATGTACGAGCGGATGTTCCAGAACGAGGCGATCCGCGACCTGTTCAACCAGTCCCACCATGGCGAGACCGGCTCCCAGCCCAAGGCGCTGGCGACGGCGGTGCTGGCCTATGCCCAGAACATCGACAATCTCGGCGTGCTCTCCGCTGCCGTGGAGCGGATCGCGCAGAAGCATGTCGGGCTGAACATCCTGCCCGAGCACTACCCCTATGTGGCGGATGCGCTGCTCGGCGCCATCAAGGACGTGCTGGGCGATGCCGCGACGCCGGAAATCCTGGAGGCCTGGGGCGAGGCCTATTGGTTCCTCGCCGATGTGCTGATCGGGCGCGAGAGGCAGATCTATGCCGAGCACGCCACCGCCCCAGGCGGCTGGAGCGGCTGGCGCGACTTCGTGGTGAAGGAGAAGGTGCGGGAGAGCGAGACCGTCACCTCCTTCACCCTGGTTCCCACCGATGGCGGCGCGGTGCTGCGCCACCGTCCCGGCCAGTACCTGACCTTCTGGCTGGAGATCCCCGGCCATGCGCCGCTGAAGCGGAACTACAGCATCTCCTCCGCGCCGGATGACCGGCAGTACCGCATCACCGTGAAGCGCGAGCCGATGGGCATCGCCTCCAACTGGCTGCATGACACGGTGCAGCCGGGCACCGCGCTGAAGGTGGGCGCGCCGGCCGGCGATTTCGTGCTGCCGGAGCGCGTGGAGCGCCCCGTGGTGCTGCTGAGCGGCGGCGTCGGCCAGACCCCGCTGACGAGTATGCTGGAAACCCTCGCGGTGGAGCGCCCCGCGCAGCCCGTGCACTTTGTCCATGGCACGCTCTCGGGGGCGACCCATGCGCTCGGCGCGCGGACCAAGGCCTTGGCCACAGCCTCCGGCGGCGCCATCCGCGCAGTGACCTTCTACGAGCGCCCGCGGCCGCAGGACGCGCAGGGCGCTGCCTATGACGTGGAGGGCCGCATCACGATGGACTGGCTGCGCGCCCATACGCCGCTCGCGGATGCGGAGTATTTCCTCTGCGGCCCGCGCCCCTTCCTGCGCGTCTTCGTGAACGGCCTGGTGCAAGCAGGTGTTCCGGCAGGGCGGATCCATTACGAGTTCTTCGGTCCCGCCGACGAGCTGCTGGCCGCCTGACGCTCCTGTCCCCGGCTCCGGAGGAATATCCTTCCGGAGCCGGTTGGTCCGCTCACCCGGAAGGGTCGCAAGGGCGGGGCATGTCCGCCGCGGCATCGAGGCGCGGCTGTCAGGACGCTCCGCAGGTGCTAACCTGCGCTGTGGCGCCCGGCCCCATGGAACCGGTCGGCCGTGCCCCGGAACGGCCATGCAAGACAGTGCTCCTTCTGCCGACCCTGGCCAGGAGCGCGCCCTTCGGCGCGTGACGCTCCTGCGCGATGCTGCCCCGGCAGAGCTTGCCCGCCTGCTAGGCCATGCCCGCTGGCGGGATACCGCGCCCGGCGAGCTGATCCTCGACTATGGAGACCCATCGGACGAGGTTTTCTTCGTCGTGACGGGTTGCGTGCAGGTCCTGCTCCGTACGGCGGAGGGCAAGGAGTTCCTGTTCGGCGAGATCCGCGAAGGTGGCTGCTTCGGCGAGATCGCCGCGATCGATGGGCAGGCCCGGTCAGCCAATGTGACGGCCCGCGCGGCGACGCGCCTCTGCATTGTTCCCGGCCCGGCCTTCCTGGCGGTGGTGCTTGCCTCTTCCGCGCTCTGCCTGGCGCTGCTGCGGATGATGTCGGCGCGTCTGCGGGAGAACGGCGAACGGCTGCTGGAGATCGCTACTCTGCCGGTCCGGCAGCGGCTTGCCGCGACGTTGCTGCGCCTCGCACGGCCACGCGCTGGAGGCGCGGGCGAGATGGTCCTGAGCCCGCCGCCGACCCACCAGACGCTCTCCGTGCTGATTGGCGCGCGGCGTGAGGCAGTCACGCGCGAACTGGCGGCCATGGCGGAAGCTGGCCTCATCGAGACGACGCGCCGTGCCATCATCATCCGGCGCGCCGACATGCTCCGGCAGTAGCCTGATAGGCTGGGAAGCCGCCGGATGCGGAAAGAGCCTGCTACTTCCTGAAAAGTCCTGAATCGTCTCCCCGCTGCAGCCTGGCCGGCGCAGTGGCGCGCGGGGATGCTGGCTTGTGCGCTATCACACCGATCCTTCCGCGCCAGCATGACACCTTCCCGCTCAGCAGACGGCCCCGTCTGCGGAAGACGACGAAGGGAGACCGTATCATGACGAAGTATGGGCTTAAGGCGGCGCTCGCGGGACTGGCGGGCATGGCCCTGTTCACGGGTGCGCAGGCACAGGAGCCGGGCATCCGCATCCTGTCCAACGGCGAGAACTTCGCCGTGGAGTACGGCGCAGCGCACCGCGGCAACATCGTGGGGGGCGGCGTCGTACGCTCCACCGGAGGCGGCGAGAATGGCGATATCGACTATGCCGGCGTCATGGCACATCAGGCGCCGATGCTGCCCCAGCTGATCGGCGGCGGCGAGGACCAGCAAATCGCCTATACGGCGCCCAAGGTCCCTGGAAGCCTGCTGGCGACCTCCGGCCCCGAGGAAGTCGCGCAGGCACGTTGAAGCGCCAAGCTGCGGGCCATTGCCGGCAACGGCCCGCACCCTGGAAGCGCCGGCGGACACCATCCCGCGCGAGGGGCGCAACGCGCATGCAGGCTCCGGCCGCCTGCGCTATCCTCGCGCCGCCGCCGGTGCTGCCGGGGCCTCACCCCGCGCGCCTGGCCGTCGTTGCCGCGTCCTGCCTGCCGTCAGGGAGACCGCCGATGACCGAGCCTCCAGACCATTCCAGGTCCAATTCCGATACCTGGGCCGAGCGTGACGCCGGCGGCGCGCTGCGCCACCTGCGCCATCTCGCAGTGCCAGTCACCTATGACCGCAACTGGTCCGACCAGGAGGTGGCGCTCGCCTATCTCGCGCGCCCGGACGGATACGGCCTCAGCGAGGCGCAACTCGCCTTGCTGGGCCGCCGCCGCGAAGCGCCTGGAACCCCGCCACCAGGGGAGGGCGAGTGGTATCGGTGGCTGCCCACTCGGCACCTGCCAGCCCGGCCCGGCGGCACCGCCAGGGCCTCCACCGTTCTGCTGCAGCAGACATGCGCCTTCCTCGCCGACGGCCGGATTGAGGAAATGGACGTCGAGGGCGCCGGTCTGCGTGTCGTCATCCGGCGCCGGCCGGCCGCCGGCGGCGCGGAGAAGAATGCACCGCCGGCAGAGGTGGTCAGTTCCAACGCGACCATCGTTCCCGGGCCGCGGGAGGTGCGCTCAATGATGGAGGCGGTCACGCCTCTGTCAGCGCCGGGGCTGCAGAACATCCTTTCCGGCATGCTCCCCGGCAGCCCTGTAGGCGGCATGCCAGCTGCGGTGGTGCGGGCGCGACCTGTTCTCCGGCACGCCGCGCCGCCGTCAGGCATAGCGGGCGTGCGGCCGGAGCCAGGCGCCTCCGGCGCGTCCCGGACGCTTGTCTGGCGGCTCAACCTGCTGGCCGATCCCACCGATCCCCTGCGGCTCACGATGGGGGGACTGGCCGCCGATGCGCAGCTGGGCCTCGCACCCGCCAGCTCCGCAGGCAAGACAGGCTTCCACGTCCTCATCGAGTTCGACGGCGCGGCGCCTCGCGTCAGTTCGGTGCGGACGCTCGCCGCCTGCTGCCGCGGCACCTGCTTTCCGCGCGATCCGGCGAGCATCACCGGCAGCCTCGCACTGCGCGCCGACCTCCCCGCCGCCATGCTTGACCCACTCCGCAGTGATCTGCCTCTCGAAGGGCTGAACCCCGTGGCGCCGCAGCAGCTCAGCGGCCGGCTCGTGCGACTCGCCGATCCCAACCCGCTGGGCATCCCTCCGCCGCAACAGCCAGCGCCCCAGCCCTTCGCGGCGTCGTCCCGCAGCGACGATTTCGCCGCAGTCAGCGCCTACCGGCACTGCCATGCCATGTTCAGCCTGGCGCGGTCCTTCGGCTTTGACGAGACGAACTACTTCTTTCCGCACGGACAGCCGCTGCCCGAGGGTGTGCCACCGCAGTTCCCGGTGACAGTCATCCACCGGGCGGCGATGACGCTGCCACAGCCCAGCACCGCCAGCGCTCCCTTCACCGACGCGCAGGTCTTCACCGTCAATGCACAGGTCCTGGCCGGCGCGGGCGAGGCCGGAGGGCTCGATCTCAGCACCCTGGTGACCGAGATGCGCTTCGCGGTGGGCGACCTTACCGCTGGCAGAACGGTGCCGGGCTTCGGCGCGGCGCCAGAGCAGGGCACGCTCGGCGTGGCGGCCGATCCCCGCTGGTGCTGGCATGAGTTCGGGCACGTCTTGCTGGTCGCCGGCACCGGAAGCCTGGAGTTGCCTTTCGCCCATAGTGTCGGCGATGCGCTGGCCGCCATCATGTGCGACCCGGAGTCCGAGCTGGCCCGGCCGGCGCATGGCGACATGCGCGGCATCACCTTTCCCTGGGTCTGGGAGCCGCTGCGCCGGCACGATCGCAGTCCCCGGCTCGGTTGGGGCTGGCACGGCACGCTCTATCCGCCAGCCTATCCGGACGCGCTCGACCCGGACGGCTATGTGGCGGAGGAAATCCTCTCCAGTACGCTGTTCCGCCTCTACCGCGCGCTGGGTGGCGATGCGCTGCTCGGTTCTGCGGCGCCGGGTGAGGACGAGCCGGATCGCCCGCGCCGCCGCGCCGCTGCCGATTACGTGACCTATCTGATCATGCGCGCCATCGGCACGCTGGGTCCGGCCGCCACCATTCCCTCCACGCCAGGGGTCTTCGCCGGCGCCTTGATGTGCGCCGATGCGGAGACGGGGCTGTTCACCCATGGTGGGCAGCAGCGCCAGGGCGGCGCGGTGCGGAAGGTGATCCGCTGGGCCTTCGAGCGCCAGGGCCTCTACCACGACCCCGCCCTTCCTTACCCCCATAATGGGCCGGGTCTCCCGGAGCCCGTGGACGTCTTCCTGGAGGATGGAAGGGGCGGCCAATACTGGCACCGCCCCGAGTGGCAGGCGCGGCCGGAGGCGCTCTGGGTCCGCCCGGCTGGCCTCGCGGGCGTCGGAGATGTCGGGCCCTCCGCCGGCCAGCCGTACGATCTCTGGGTGCGGGTGCGGAACCGCGGCACCGCGCCGGCAGGGGAAGTCACCGTCACCGTGCATGCCGCCGAGGGGATGGATGTGGACACCTGGCACCCCGCCACCTGGGCACAGCTGAGCGGACCCGGCGGCACAGAGGCCATCCCGCCGGGCGGCTTCGCCGATTTCGGCCCCTTCACTTGCACCCCGGCCGGGCCCGGCCGGCACGCGGTGCTGGCGCGGGTGGAGGCACCGGGAGACCGGAGCGTGCTCTATCCACCATCCGGCCTCGCCTGCGCCGCCGGCCCGACCCCGATCACCGCGCTCGTGCCTTTCGACAACAATCTCGGCTACCGCTGCTGGTCGCTATCCTGAAGGCACACCGGCCGCAGGCGGGTCCTCACTGCCATTCGGCGCGTGCCTGGCGGAAGATCTCCTCCACCACCGGCGCCTTCGCCGGGCCGGTGCCGTCAGCGAGTGCGAGCAGCCGCACCAGCGTCTTCTGCGCCAGCCACTCGCCGGCCAGCGTGTCGCTACGATAATGAAAGCCGCCACGCTCCCGGTTATGGGCGATGCGGCGGGCGAGCCAGATGAGCATGCCGGCATAGGGCGAGATGCCGTCGGCGGCCCGCGTCGCATCGGTCAGGCAGTGCGCGATCAGGAAGGACTGCGCCGAATGCGCGCTGGGAAAGGAGGGATGCGCGGGCGGTCCGTAGGGTGGTGACAGCGCCGGGCAGACATGCGAGGGGCGCGGCCGGTCGTAGAACAGCTTGGCCCGCATGACGACCAGCTCAGCCACGCGCGAGGCCAGGAACATCAGCCGGATGGTCCAGGGTGTGCGGCTGCGGCTCATGTTCAGCAGCCCGACCCAGTAGTCCGGCGCGAAGTTCTGCTGCGCCAGGATCTCCGCCATGTAGCGCTCGCGGTCCTGCGCCATCAGCCGCCGCAGCGCCTCGATCTCGCCTGCCACGAAGGCGACGTGCCCCCGCGTGGGGTCCCCGGCCACAACCGGGTTCACCAGTGCGTCCCAGCCGCGCAGCAGCAGGTTGCCGGGCGGATTGGGCGGGTCGGCGAGGCCGGCGGGGATGTTGACCGCATCATCCTGCCATCCCGGGTCGGCGGCGGCGAAGTCACCCATGCCAAGCAGGCCATAGAGGCTGTCGTCCCAGGGTGTCGGTGGCGTCCGCGCGGCCGGCATCGGCAGCGGCCGCCCCACTGGGCCAGGGCCGGGGCCGGCGCGCCAGACCGCCTCCGGCAGCAGGTCCAGCGGAAAGGCGGGCGGCGCATTCAGGCCAAGCTGGAACTGCAGGGTGATCTCGCGATAGCCGAGTTCCGGCGGCACCGCGTCGAAGCCGGAGCCTCCGGCCGCGACGCCGCCTGCGCCCCCCGCCTGCCGGTGTCCGTGACCATGTCCGTGTCCGTGTCCGTGTCCCATGACCGGTCCTCCTTCCCGTCCGCGTTCTTCGTTCAGGGCGAGGCCGTGTCGGGTGGCCTCACTCCGGCAGGCCCGCCTGCAGCAGCAGCGCGGCATAGGCCTCGACCCGCGCGCTATCCTGGATCGGGTAGCGCGCCAGGAAGCGCCGCACGCGGAAGTCGGGGACGACGGCGAGCAGCCGCGCAGCGGTCTCGCGCGCCTCGTCCTGCCGCCCCAGCGCCACGAGGCTCCCCGTCAGGTGGCGCAGCACGCCGACGAAACGCGGATTGGCGGCCAGCGCGCGCCGGCTCCAGCGCACCGACTCCTCGTGCGTGCCATTGACGAAATGCGCCAGGCCCAGGAAGCCCTGGAAGACATGCGCATAGGGGTCGAGGGGCGAGAGGCGCAGGGCATATTCGGCGCGCGCGATGGCGGTCGGGCCATCGCCGAGATAAGCATAGGTCGGGCTGCTCATGCCCCAGCCGATCGGCGAGTTGGGCGAGCTCGCCAAGGCGCGGTCAAAGGCTTCCACCGCACTGTCGAGCTGACCGAACAGGAAGCCGACGGCATGGCCATACATTGCCAGCCCCAGTGGATCGGACGGATCGAGCTCCACGGCGCGCGTGGCGTGGCGCGCCGCTTCGCGGCGATCACTCTCCACATCGGTCGAGTTGCTTTCGCCGACCTGCAACAGGTGCCAGTGCGCGAGCAGCGCGTGCGCCATGGCGGAGTCCGGATCGCGCTGCACGGCGCGGAGCAGCAACGGACGCGCCGCCGCACGCTCCGCCTCGTCCAGCCGGTACAGATGGTGCATCGCCTGCAGTACCAGGTCATAGGCATCCTGGCTGCTGGGCGGCTTGCGCCGGGCATGATCCAGCTCCGAGCGGCGCAGCTGCGGCAGCAGCGAATAGGCGATGCGTGTCGCCGCGGCGTCCTGCGCGGCGAAAAGGTCGGAAGCCGGCGTGTCGTAGCGGTCGGTCCAGACGACGGACCGGGTTTCCGTGTCGCTCAGCTCAACCGCGATGCGCAGCCGCTCGCCACGGCGCGAGACCGTGCCAGTGACGACATAGCGCACCACGAGCGCCTGCGCCGCCGCCTCCGCCGCCTCGCTGGCCAGTCCCAAGGTGGAGTTGCTCGACACCACGAACAGCTCGCGGAAGGCGGCGAGCGAGCCGACCACGTCATGCGCCAGTCCCTCGGCGAAATAGGGCTCGACCGGATCAGGCCCGATGCTGCGCAGCGGCAGCACGGCGATGGAAGGGCGGTGCGAGGGCAGCGCCGCGGCGCGGTGGGGACCGTCGGGGCCGATGGGCGGCACGGAGAAGGCGCGGATCAGCCGGCCGATGTTCTTCAGCGGCAGCGGACCGAGATCGACCGCGTCGTAGCGCAGCACATTTCCCACCTGCTCATGCACAGCGGCCGATAGCACCACCCCGCCGGGTTCGGCGAATTCCTGCAGCCGGGCGGCAATGTTGACGCCCTCCCCATGGATATGGTCGCCTTCCGTCACCACGTCGCCGACATGGATGGCGATGCGCACCGCTAAAGGGGCATTGGTGGGCGCTTCCGGTCCGCGCGCCTGCGCCACGCTGCGCTCACGCAAGGCGGCCTGTAGGCCAAGCGCCCAGCCGGTCGCCTCCACGGCGCTTTGGAACTCCAGCAGGAGCCCGTCACCAAGCCGCTCGACAATGCGGCCCTTGCGCTCGGCAACACGCGGCTCGATCACCTGGAGGCGCAGCTCCGCCCAGCGGTCGAGCGTGCCCTCCTCGTCGGCCTCGATCAGCCGCGAGTAGGCGACAAGGTCGAGGAAGGCGACGGCAGCCAGGCGACGTTCCCGGCGTAGCGCCGTCCCTGAAGCTTCCTCCTGCACCATCCTGCATTGTTCCCCTGCGGAGGCGCGGCCACGTGACGCGCGCCGCCGCTCCCATGGAGCGTGGGAACGCCGAGCTTCCGAACCGAATGCCTTGAGCGCTGCTTTCCGGTGGTGAGGGCAGCATACATCCCGCACGCCCTCCACGCGGGGGTGCCTCCGCGCACCGTGTTGGGCCGCGCGCGGGCGCAAGCCGTCTGTCGCGCAGGTGTGATTATCGGGAGGGAAGGTCTGGCGGGACTTTTCAACCGGCCCTCATGGGGCGCGGGGCAGCCTCATCGTTCTCCCGCCGCCCTGGCGGCTGCTGCCAGCCTGCCCCACTTGCCGGACAAGCTGGGAGCCGCCTTCTCAGGCGGTGGCGAGCAGCACCACCCCCGCGGAGATCAGCCCGATGGCGGCGAGCTTCTGCACCCCGAGCGCCTCACCGAAAGCGAAATGCCCGATCAGCGCGACGATGATGTAGGAAGCCGCGGTACAGGGCAGCGCCACACTCATCGGCAGCTTGCGGAGCGCGATGATGTAGAGCATCGCCGCGCCGCCGTAGAAGCCGAGGCCGAGGATGGTTTGCCACCGGAAGAGCTGATGCAGGAAGCTGCCGCCCCCGAGCGTGCCTGCCTTCAGCAGGATCTGGCCACAGAGGGAGGTGCAGATGGCGGCGGCAAGCACCAGCCAGGAAAGCATCATTCGCCCGATGCCTGCTGCGGCTGCGCCCCGGAGGTGGTGGCCGTAGCCTGCCCTGTCCGCGTGGCGACGACGTCACGTACAACCCCCTGCGGCTTGCCGTTGGCCGAAAGGAAGGCGCGGCCGACATACTCGCCCAGCACGCCGAGGATCAGAAACTGCACGCCGGCCAGCAGCAGCATCATGGTCATCGTGGACGCCCAGCCGGAGGGGGTGTCCTTGGTCAGCGCCTCGATGATGGTGAAGATGGCGCCCAGCATGCCAAGCACACCCATGCCGATCCCGGCGAACATCGCCAGTCGCAGCGGGAGGAGCGAGAAGTTGGTGGCGAGGTTCAGCCACAGCCGCACCAGCCGGCGCAGCGTGTAGTTGGAGCGGCCCTGCGCCCGCGCCAGGTGCATCACCTCGATGCTGTCGATGCGCTGGGTCACCTGCATGATCAGCCCATCCACATAGGGGTAGGGCCCGGCATAGCGCGACACTTCCCGTACCACGAGCGCCGACATGCAGCGGAAGGAGGAGAGATAGAGGCCCTTCGGCTTGTCCATCAGCTGGTCCGCCACCCAGTTGGCGAAGCGGGAGCCAATGTTGCGCCAGGTCTCGTGCTTCTTCTCGGCATATCGGGTGTAGACCACGTCCCAACCGCCGAGCCGGGCATGGTCATAGAGCCGCACCACCTCCTCCGGGGGGTTCTGCAGATCGTCGTCCATGGTGATGACGTAGCGGCCGCGCACATGCCGCAGCCCGGTCATGACGGCGTTGTGCTCGCCGAAGTTGCGCGCATGCTCGACATAGGTGAGCGGCACGGTGGCGGTGGCGGCCAGCGCACGGCAGACATCGCCGCTGTTGTCGGGGCTGCCGTCATTGACAAGCACGATCTCGATGCCGCCCACCGGCTGCAGCGCGGAGAGCGCCTCGACCAGCTGGCCGACCGTGTCAGCGCCGCGATAGACCGGCACCACGATGGAAAGGCCGACGGAGGGGGCGGGATCGGCGGGAGAGAGGAACGTCATGCGCGGGGATCTCTGGGGGAGGGAGAGCGGCGACATCTAGGGGCGGGCAGCGATGGCGAGCACCGATCCGCCGGCCGGGAAGGCCATGCCGCGGCGAGCCAGGGCGGCCTCGGCCTCGGTGGTCCGGAACAGCAGGGCATCAAGCCAGGGCGGGAATGTGGCCACGTCGCTGGCGGCATCCTGACCGCGTGCAAGCAGTTTGCGCTGTGCCACCATGAGCGGCAATAGCAAGCTGTTCCAATAACACACCTGGATAGGGCTGAGGCCCGCTCCGGTCAGCAGCCTCCGCGCCTCCGGCACCGTGTAGCGGCGGCCATTATGCACGCGGCGGTCATGCGCGGAGTGCAGCCAGCGGAAGGCCGGCAGGTTCAGCACCAGCATCCCCCCTGGCTGCAGCACGCGCCGCATCTCGGCCAATGCCCGGGCCTGGTCCACGGCGGCATGGCAGAGCACATCGATTCCGGTCACGACTGCAAACCGGGCATCCGGGAAGGGCAGGGCGGCAGCGTCTCCGGCAGTGACGGCGGCGCCGGACTTCGTCGTGGCCCGGCGGGCAGCGCGCGGGTTGTATTCAAGCCCGTAGAGCGCCTGATCCGGAAAGGCCCGTGCCAGGTGGCGGAGCAGGCCGCCCGTGCCGCAGCCGACATCGAGCCATGGCCCGGCGGGCGCCGGTCCGGCGCGCAGCTTCGCCTCGATGCGGGCGCGGAGGGCGCGGTACCACCACATTCCCTCCTCGGCCGAATCCATCAGGTCGTATTCGAAAGGATCCACAACAATGCTTGTGGCAGCGCCCGATCCTTGCCGCAATGGAAATGCAAAAAGCGGGTGCCGCAAGAATGATGGACCGGGCGCTCATGAAGCTTCCAGTGCAGACCGGCGCGGGGGAACAGGCCCTGCCCAGCCCCGCCCTGACGCTGCCGCTCTCCCAGGCGGAGGCCCGCCGCACCCGACTCGCGATGGCGATGGCGCTGTTACCGGCCCTGGGCTTTCTCGCGATCGTGCTGGCGCCGCCGCTGAACCACGACGTTGCCGCCGTGCTGGACTTCACGGTCCGAATGCTCGGGCGCGAGCGGCTCTATGACGACCTGATCGACGTCAACCCGCCGCTGATCTTCCTGCTGAACCTGCCGGCGGCCTGGCTGGCAAAGTGGACGCCGCTGGCCGCGCCACAGGCCTTGAGGGTGCTGCTGCTGGCCTTCTGTGCGGCGGCCTGGGGGCTCTGCGCGATGCTGCGCACCAGGTCGCGGACAGAGGCCAAGCCGGAGGGGCCGGGGGAGCGCGCCGTGCTGTCCGCCCTGCTGCCTCTCCTGATGCTCGGCGCCGGCTACGATTTCGGCCAGCGCGAGCAGATCATGTCGGTCGCCGCGCTGCCCTATCTGTTCCTGGCTGAGCGGCGCATTGCCGGCGTTCCGACGCCGCCGGGCCTCCTGTTGCCGGCCAGTTTCGTCGCGGCGGTCGGCTTCGCGCTGAAGCCGCATTTCCTCGCCGTCCCGGCGCTGGTGGAAGCGCTGGTGCTCTGGGCCGGCTGGCCGCAGCGTGGCCCGGCCACCCTGCGCGACCCGGTGCCTTGGCTCATGGCGTCCCTTTGGGCGCTCTATCTCGCTGCCATCCTCGTCTTCTTCCCCGGCTATTTCGGTCGCGTCCTGCCGCTGGTCTGGGACTGGTATGTGGGCCTCGGTGGCGGCGCCTGGTGGGAGGTGCTGCTGAGCGCGACCACCGGCAGCGCCGCGCTCTTCGCGCTGGGCCTGGCGGCTTTGGCCGCACTGATACCCCGCCTTGGCGCGCTGCCCCGGCTCGCAGCAGCAGCCACGCTGGGCGGGCTGGCGGCGGCGCTGGTGCAGCACAAGGGCTGGAGCTACCACCTCGTCCCGGTCTGGACCTGGGGCGGGCTGGGCTGCGGCGTGTTGCTGGCCCGCGGCGCCGACCGCGCGCTGCCCGCCGCCACTGCCCGCCGCGCTGCCCCGCTGCTGGCCGCCGGTGCCAGTTTCGCCTTCGCCCTCTTCACCCTGCGCGGCGGCGAGGCGCCGTGGATCGAGCTCGACTACGCCGAGAGTCGCGGCGGTCAGCTCGCCGCCTGGCTGGAGCACGAGACGCGGGGCAGGCCCCTGCTGGTGCTCTCGCCGGACATTCCCGGGGTCTATCCAGCGGTCACCTATGCCGGCGCGAAGCTGGTGCTGCCCTTCATGAGCACCTGGCTGCTGCAGGCCACCTATCAGCACTGCGAGCCCGGCGCGCCGCGCTACCGCGAGCCCTGGGCGATGAGCCGGGCCGAGTTCCTGGTCTTCCGCACCGTGGCGAAGAACCTCGCCGAGGGCCGGCCGGCGGTGGTGATGGTCTCGCGCTGGAGCGGCATCCCCGCCTGCAACGGAGAGTTCGACATGATCGCCTATTTCAGCCGGAATCCGCTTTTCGCCGAGGCGTGGCGGCATTATCGCCCCGCAGGCGAAATTGACGGCTATATGCTCTTCAAGCGGGAGGAAGAATGATGCCCTACCAGGACTATCTCGGCCGCACCGAAACGCGGGAGGACCGCGTTGACCCCCGGCTGGTGGAGGGACTCGCCGCCACGCTCTCCCGCCCCGTGCCGCAGGCTGCGCTGCCGCCGCTCTGGCACTGGATGCTGTTCCAGGATTGGAAGCCGGCCGACGGGCTGGGTCCCGACGGCCATCCCAAGCGCGGCGGCTTCCTGCCGCCGGTGCACCATCTGGAGCGCCGCATGTGGGCCGGCGGCCGGCTGAGCTTCCAGGGCGACATCCGGGCGGAAGACCGGGTGCGCCGCACCAGCACCATCCTGCGCATCGAGAGCAAGACGGGCGGTAGCGGCGAGCTGGTCTTCGTCACCGTGAAGCACCTGCTGGAAGGCCCGCGCGGCCCGGTGCTGGAGGAGGAGCACGACATCGTCTACCGCGGCGCCGGCGGCACCGCGGTGCGCGCCGCGCCCCCCGCGCCGGACTGGCCCGACGCGCAGCGCGCCCTGGTGATGCCGGACTCCGTGCTCCTGTTCCGCTACTCCGCGCTCACCGGCAACGGTCACCGCATCCATTACGACCACCCCTACGTCACCGAGGTCGAGGGCTATCCCGGGCTGGTGGTGCATGGCCCGCTGCAGGCTACCTGGCTGGCGCAGCATGCGCTGGACGTGGCGGGCGAGGGTGCGCGGCTGGCGCGCTTCCGCTTCCGCGGCCAGCGCCCCGCGATCGGCGGCAACCCGCTGACCCTGATGGCGCGCCGCGAGGAAGGCCGCATCCTGCTGGAGACGCGCGACCCCAGCGGCGCCACCTGCCTGACCGCCGAGGCTGAACTTGTCTGACCGACAACCCGCCGCGCCGGCCGCGGCCCCTTCGCTCGCGGCGGCGCTGCCCGCCTCCCTGCCGGCACTCGACGACGCGGTGCGCGGCATCGCGCTGATCGCGGTCGGCTATGCCGTGGTCGCCTGCGCCGACGCCTCGGTGAAATGGGCGCTGCCGCAGGTCGGCCCGGCGGCGGCGATGATCTGGCGCGGCGTGTTCGGGGCGCTGGCCATCGCGCTGCTCGCACGCGGCGCCTCGCTGCGGCCGGTCAACCGCCGGCTGATCAGCGCCCGCTCGCTGCTGCATTGCGGCGTTACGGTGGTCTACTACATCGCCTGGGCCGGCGGCATGCCGCTGGCGAGCAGCTATGCCATCGCCGCCGCCGCGCCGCTGCTGATGACGCTGCTGGCCATCCCCATGCTTGGCGAGGCGGTGGGCTGGCGCCGCTGGACCAGCACGGCGGTCGGCTTTTGCGGCGTGCTGATCATGCTGCGCCCCGGTGGCGCGCTCTGGGGCTGGCCGGCGGCGATGCTGCTGGCCGCCGTCGCGCTGATGGCGCTGACCCGCATCTGGACGCGGCTGCTCGCCCGCACCGACAGTCCCGCCACCATCGCCTTCTGGCTGCTGCTCGCGCATGTGCCGGTCGGGCTGCTGCTGCTGCCGGCCTTCCCGCCGCCGGTCCTGCTGCCGAGCGCGCCGGTGGTTGCGGCACTGGTCTTCCTGGGCTGCGCCAACGGGCTGGCGCATTTCCTCTTCGCCCGCGCCTTCGCACTGGCGCCGGTCTCGGTGCTGGCCCCCTTTGAATACACCACCCTGGTCTGGGGCCTGGTGCTCGGCCTGGCCATCTGGGGCGAGTTCCCGGAGGTGGGTACGCTGCTGGGTGCCGCCATCGTCATCGCCGCCGGGCTCTACAACCTCCATCGGGAACGGGTGCGTGCCCGGGCGGCACGGCGCGCCGCCACGGCAATCACGGGAGACGGCAGGCCGCACTGATGCCGCTCCGCCACGATGTCCGCCGTGGCGCCCTGCTGATGCTGGGCGCCACCGCGCTGTTCACCCTGATGAACGCACTGATCAAAGGGCTGGGGGATCGCATCCCCTTCCCGGAGATCATGTTCTTCCGCAACCTGATGGCGCTGCCGGTGGTCGCCCTGATCGCCTGGCGCCGGCACGTCACGCTGCGCACCCGGCGCTTCGGCGGCCACCTGACGCGCGCCATCACTGGCCTGTGCTCGATGGCCTGCTCCTTCTTCGCCCTCACCATCCTGCCGCTCGCCGAGCAGACGGCGCTGACCTATTCGACGCCGCTTTTCGTCACCATCCTCTCCATCCCCTTCCTGGGCGAGCGGCCGGGGGTGCACCGCTGGGGCGCGGTGGTGGTCGGCTTCCTCGGCATCCTGGTCATTGCGCTGGGGCAGGGTGCCTTCCTGGGCGGCGCCGAAAGCGCTTCGGGCGCGCCCTCCTGGCTGCGCTGGGCCGCCTTCATCGCCGCCGCCTCGAACGGCTTCTTCTCCGGCCTGACCACCATGCTGGTGCGGCAGCTCTCCGGCACCGAGGCCAGCAGCACCATCGTCATGTGGCAGTCGCTGCTGATGACGGGCATCACCTTCCTGGCGCTGCCCTTCGTCTGGGTGACGCCCTCCGCCGGGGAGTGGCCGCTGCTGATCGGCCTCGGCCTGCTGGGCGGACTGGCTCAGGTGCTCTCCACCGAGGCCTATGCGAGCGCCCAGGTCTCGGCGCTCGGTCCCTACTCCTACAGCGCCCTGCTCTGGGCCATCCTGTTGGGCTGGCTGGTCTGGGGAACGGTGCCGAGCCTGACCATGCTGGCCGGCGGGGCATTGATCGTCGGCGCCGGGCTCTACATCCTGCACCGCGAAATGCGGCGGAGGTCGGCATGAGCATTCCCTTCCTGAAAGACGACCCGCTGCCGACAGGGGCGGTGGAGGAACTGGGCCGCCCCGGCGGCGTACGGCTGCGGCGCATCCGCTGCGGCAATCCCGGCCCCTTCACCTTCCTCGGCACCAACACCTACCTGATCGGCGAGGGCGAGGTGGCGGTGCTCGATCCCGGCCCGGAGGACACGGCGCATCGTGATGCCATCCTCGCCGCCCTGGGGCATGAGCGGATCGCCCAGATCTTGGTCACGCACACCCATCGCGATCATTCGCCCGGCGCCGCCGCGCTGAAGGCGCGGAGCGGCGCGCCGACCTACGGCTTCGGCCGACACCAAACGCCGCCGGACGCGGAACTGCGCGGCGGCGACCACGACTTCGTCCCCGACCGGCGCCTGGGCGACGGCGCGCCGCTCGAAGGCACGGGCTGGCGCCTCACGGCGCTGCACACGCCTGGCCATTGCGCCAACCATCTTTGCATCGCGCTGGAGGGCAGCGGCGTGCTGTTCTCGGGCGACCATGTGATGAGTTGGTCCACCAGCGTGGTCAGCCCTCCGGACGGCGACATGGCGGCCTATATGAGCAGCCTTGCCCGCCTGACCGCGCGGGAGGACCGGCTGTTCCTGCCCGGCCATGGCGCCCCGCTGCCCGATCCCGCGCCCTTCACCCGGGCCCTGCTGACGCATCGGCAGGGGCGGGAGGCGGCGCTGCGCGAGGCGCTGCGGCAGCATGGTCCGGCGAGCGTGGAAGCGCTGGTGCTGCGGCTCTACAGCCCGATCGACCCGCGCCTTCTGCCGGCGGCAGGGCGCAGTCTGTTGGCGCATCTGCTGAAGCTGGAGGCGGAGGGAGCCGCGCGCCAGGTGCCCGAGGGCTGGGCGGCGGCCTGATGCGGGGCCGCGCCGCGTGGCTGCAACCGACCCGTGGCAGGACGATTGCTGAGGAGTGCCCGCCGCGCCTCCCGCGGCCTCTTGCATTGGAGCGTCGCTGCATGCTGCCTCGTGCCACCGTGCTGGCCCTGCTGGTTCTGCCGATCCTTTCCACCGCCGCGCCGGCGCAGCGGAACTTGCCCGACCCCAGCTACACCGTCGTCAACAACACCGGGCAGACGTTGGAGATGCTCTTCGCCAGTCCGGTCGGCAGCCATGACTGGGGACATGACCGGCTGGGCAGCGAGCCCGTTCCCTCGGGATCGAACCGGCTGGTGCGGCTCGATCCGCGCGACGGCTGCCGGTACGACCTGCGCGCTGTGTTCCGCGATGGCACGGTGCAGGACATGCGCGGCGCCGATACCTGCGCGACACGCATGTTCCGCCTGGGGCCGCCCGCCGCCCCGCCGGAGCCGCGTCTCGACCTGCGCAACACCGGGCGGCAGCCGATCATCGCCGCCTATGTCTCGTCCTTCGGGGCGCGGGACTGGGGCGTGGACCAGCTCGACGTGCATCCCCTGCGCCCCGGCGGCAGCCTCCGGCTGGTCCTGCCACCCGGCGAGTGCCGCTACGACGTGAAGGTGCTCTATGCCGACCAAGCGACCGAGGAGCGGCGTGGCCTTGATCTCTGTGCCCACTCAGCGGTGCGCTTCCCGTGAGGGCACCCGGCCGCCGCTGACCGCGACCAGAACCCAGGAGGAAACGCCGTGATGAAAGTGTTCCTGACCCATACCGATGCGGCGTTTCCGCGCTACTACGGCGAGCGCCCCCTCGCGGCCCTGCGCCAGCACGCCGAGGTGGTGCGCAACACCACCGGCCGCGTGCTGGAGGGCGCGGCACTGGCCGAGGCAGCGGCGGGCTGCCAGGTGATCGTCGCCGACCGCGCCACGCCCGGCCAGGCCGCTACCTTCGCCGCCGCACCGGACCTCGTCGCCTTCCTCCGTTGCGCGGTGGATATCAGCACCATCGACGTGCCGGCCGCCTCGCAGCAAGGCGTGCTGGTGACGCATGCCACGCCGGGCTTCACCGAGGCGGTGGCGGAGCTCGGTCTGGGCATGATGCTGGACCTCGCCCGCGGCATCTCGGAGGCCGTGGTCGCCGGGCGGGCGGGGCAGGCGCCGCAGCCGCGCCAGGGCCGGCAGCTCACCGGCGCCACGCTCGGGCTCATCGGCTATGGCCGTATCGCGCAGCGGTTGGGGAAGCTCGGACAGGCCTGTGGCATGCGCGTGCTGGCCTATGACCCGCATGTGCCGGGCTTCGATGAGGGCGTGACCGGCATGCCGCTGGAAGGCGTGCTGGCGGAAGCGGATTTCGTGGTCTGCCTCGCCGTCGCCTCGCCGGAGACGGCAAACATGATGAACGCCCGCAGCTTCGGGCTCATGCGCAAGGGCGCCTTCTTCGTGAACCTCGCGCGCGGCGGGCTGGTGGACGAGGCGGCACTGGAGGCGGCGCTCGACTCCGGCCATCTCGCCGGTGCCGCGCTGGATGTCGGCTCGGCGCCCGACCAGATGCCGCCGCTGCGCCTCGCGCGCCGCCCCGATGTGATCGCGACCCCGCATATCGGCGGCCTGACGCGGGAGGCGACCGAGCACCAGGCGATGGACACGGTGCGGCAGGTGGCCGCGCTGGCCGAGGGGCGCCTGCCGGAGGGTGCGGCAAATGCGGAGGCAGCGAGCCGGCTGGAGCGGCTGCGGCGCGCATGAGCGGAGAGCAGGCAGGAATGGCGCGGCAGCCTGTGCTCGGCACGGCGGGCTATGGCGAGAATGCCGAGGCCCTGGTGAAGCAGTACGAAGGCATTTCCTTCCATGACGTCCACCGCCAGGTGGCGCATCTGCTGCCCGAGCCGCCCGCACGGGTGCTGGATGTCGGCGCCGGCACGGGGCGGGATGCGGTGGCGCTGGCGGCAAAGGGCTACACGGTCACCGCCGTGGAGCCGACGCCCGAACTGCGCGAGCGGGCCATGCCGCGGGTGGCGCGCCTGCTGCGACCGGGCGGGGTGATGATCCTCTCCCTGCGGCATGGTCCGGTACCGCCCGGCCGCCGCATGTTCGAGGTGTCGGTGGAGGAGATGACGCGTGCCGCCGAGGCCGAGGGCCTGGAGCGTGTGCTGCACCTGGAGCGGAAGGACGGGTTGTTCAACCGCGCCGAGGTGAGCTGGACGCGGCTTGCCTTTCGCAAGCCCGCCTGACGGATGGCGGGGTCCGGGGTGGCACTGCCACCCCGGCGGGTGGGTTCCAGGGAGGGCAGCGCCCTCCCTGGCCTGTCTTCAGGCAGCCTTCCCCATGGCGACGGCCTTCCACACCACTTCCGGCGTGGCGGGCATGTCGAGCTGGGTGACGCCATCGGCGCTGAGCGCGTCGATCAGCGCGTTCATCACCGCCGGCGGCGAGCCGACGGCGCCGGCCTCGCCCGCGCCCTTCACCCCGAGCGGATTGGTCTCGCAGGGGATCTCCATCAGCTCCACCTCGATATCCGGCAGGTCGCTGGCGCGGGGCAGGGCGTAGTCGTTGAGGCTGGCCGAGAGAAGCTGCCCGCTCTGCGGATCATAGGCGGTGCGCTCGAAAACGGCCTGCCCGACGCCCTGCGCCACGCCGCCATGCACCTGGCCGCGCACGATCAGCGGGTTCAGCGCATGGCCGACATCGTCCACCACGATGTAGCGGGCGACCGCGACTTGGCCGGTGTCCGGGTCCACCTCCACCTCGGCGATGTGGCAGCCGTTAGGGAAGGTGTGGGCGGGGATGGCGGCGATCTCGGCGGCGTCGAGCAGCGTCACCGTCTCGCCCTTGGCGACGCGATCGCGCTGGGCTGCGGCCAGTTCGAGGATGCCGATGGCGCGGTCGGTGCCGGCGATGGTGAAGCGGCCGCCGGCGAACTCGATATCGGTCGGCGCGGCTTCCAGCACCTCGCCGGCCGCCTGCTTACCCTTCTCGATGACGCTGGTGGCGGTGGCGAGCAACGCCGCGCCCTCGGAATAGAGGCTGCGCGCGCCGCCGGTGCCGCCGCCGCTCGGCAGGCCGTCGGAATCGCCCTGCAACACGCGGATCTTGTCGATCGGGATGCCCAGCTCGTGGCTGGTGATCATGGCATAGGCCGTCTCATGGCCCTGGCCGGTGGACTGGGTGCCAACCAGCACGTCCACCATGCCGTCCTCGGCGAAGCGCATGGCCGCGCGCTCGGAATCGTCGCCGCCCGTGGCCTCCAGGTAGTAGGCCATGCCAATGCCGCGGCGCTTGCCGCGCTGGGCGGACTCGGCCCGGCGCGCCTCGAAGCCCGCCCAGTCGGACTTCTTCAGCGCCGCGTCGAGGACGGTGGCGAACTCGCCGGAGTCGTAGGTCTGGCCGACCGGCGTCTTGTGCGGCATGGCCGAGGCAGGGACCATGTTGCGCTTGCGCAGCTCGATGCGGTCCACGCCGATCTCGCGCGCGGCGGCGTCGATCAGCCGCTCGACGAGGTAGTTGCTCTCCGGCCGCCCGGCGCCGCGATAGGCGTCCACCGGCACGGTGTTGGTCAGGATGCCCAGCACGTTGGCGTAGATGGCCTGGAAGCCATAGACGCTGGCCAGCACCTTGGTGCCCGCGCCGGTCGGAATGAAGGGCGCGAAGGTGGAGAGATAGCCGCCCATATCGGCGATGTTGCGGGTGCGCAGCGCCAGGAACTTGCCGTCCTTGTCCAGCGCCAGCTCGCCCTCCGTCAGGTTGGCGCGGCCCTGGGTGTCGGACTGAAAGGCCTCCATCCGTTCGGAAACCCACTTCACCGGGCGTTGCAGCTTGCGGGCGGCCCAGCAGCACAGCGCATACTCGCCGTACATGTAGAGCTTCATGCCGAAGCCTCCGCCGACATCCGGCGTGATGACGCGGAACTTCTCCGGCGGCAGGTGGAAGACGGCCTTGCCCAGCAGATCCTTCACCAGCCAGGAGCCCTGGGTGCCGGCATGCAGGGTGAAGCGCTCGCTGGCGGCGTCGTATTCGGCCAGCGCGGCGCGGGTCTCCATGCTGTTCACGACGATGCGGTTGTTCACCACCGTCAGCTTGGTGACATGCGCCGCCTGGGCAAAGAGCGCGTCGGTCTTCGCCTTGTCGCCGGTCGCCCAGTCGAAGCAGACGTTCTTCGGCGCGCCGTCCCAGATCTGCGGCTGGTCCGCGTCCATGGCATGAGCGAGGTCGGTGCAGGCGGGCAGGATGTCGTAATCCACGAACACCGCCTCGGCGGCGTCACGCGCCTGCTGGTAGGTGTCGGCGACGACGAAGGCCACCGGGTCGCCCACATGCTTCACGGTGCCCACGGCCAGGCCGTAGCGCGGCGTCTCGGCGCGCGGCGTGCCGTCGCGGTTCTTCAGCGGGATGGCGCAGGGAATCTGGCCGAGGCCGTCATCCAGCCAGTCCTGGCCGGTGAGCACGGCATGGACACCGGGCAGGGAGGCCGCCGTCGCGGTGTCGATCGAGAGGATGCGGGCATGGGCGTGCGGGCTGCGCAGCACATAGGCGTGCAACTGCCCGGGCACCGAGATGTCATCCGTGTAGCGCCCGCGCCCCTGCAGCAGACGGGGGTCCTCGATGCGCCGCACCGGCTGGCTGAGGCCGAATTTCGCCATGGGTCTAGCTCCCCGGATGTTTCCCGGCGCCCATCATTGGCCATGCCGCGGGCGAGGGGAAGGGGGAGCGCCGCCCTCAGCGGTGGACGAAGATGGGGCAGGGCATCTCGCGTAGCAGCCGGCGGGTGGAAGAACCGAGGAAAAAGCCGCGCAGGCCGGTGTTCTCGTAGGCGCCCATCACCATCAGGCGCGGGTGCCCATCGGTGGCCTCGGCCACCAGCAGATCGGCCGGATGCTCCCCTGCCACGCCGACGGTGCTGACCTCGACCCCATGCCGGCGCAGGTATTCGGCGCCCTCCGCGGCGATGCGCTTCGCCTTCGCGCGATCCTCGTCGCAGCAGAAGACCTTGGCATGCGCTTCGCCTTCGGGCTTCAGGAGCGCGTAGAGCTGCAGCGCCCGCATCGCCGGCACCGAGGCGTCGTAACCGACCAGCACCGTGCCGGCCGGGTCGTAATCCGGCATCTCACGGCGCGGCGGTACCACCAGCAGCGGGCGGGCGCCGTGCCGCAGCAGCGCGTCGATCACCGGCGCCATGCCGTCCTCAGTGGCTTCCTGACCCAGGGTGGAGTCGCGCCCGATCACGATCAGGTCATGCTGGGCGCTGGCCTTCAGCAGGGCCGGCTCGGGTGCCTCCTCCAGGCGCAGCGTGTCGAAGGCCAGGTCGCCGGCGGCGGCGGTGAACTCTGCCAGGGCCTTCTGCGCCGCCTCCTCAGCACGGCGGGCCAGCGCCTCGTTGCGGTGCTCCAGGAAGGCCGCGCCACCGATCGGCACCGGCCCCTGGGCATCCCGCGTATGCGGCAGGTCGAGCACCACGGCGGCGGTCAGGCGCACCCCGCCGCGGCGTGCCAGGGAGATGGCAAGGTCGCGCGCGGCCGCGGCGCCCGGCGTGTCGTCCAGCGCAACCAGGATGCTGCGGATCATCGGGGCGTTCCTCTTCCTCAGGCGTGACTCGGGGCGATCCTACACCGGGTCGTACCTGCGGCAGAAATCCTCGGCGGAAAGGGTGCGGATCTCGTTCAGCGCCTCCCGCAGCCAGGAATCGGGCCAGGTCCACCAGGCGATGCGCCTCAGGGCGGCCTGGATCTCGGGCGGGAAGCGGTAGCGCAGAACGCGGCCGGGATTGCCGACGACGATGGCGAAGTCCGGCACGTCCTTGGTCACCACCGCGCCGGCGCCGATCGCCGCGCCGGTGCCGACCGTCACGCCGGGGAGGATGATGGCGCCGTGCCCGACCCAGGTGTCCGGCCCCAGCGTCACCGGCTTCGAGCGGCGCCAGTCGAAGAAGCCGGCCTCGTCCTCGCCCAGTCCATAGGCGCTGGCGCGATAGGTGAAGTGGCTCAGCGCCACGCGGTCCAGCGGGTGGTTGCCCGGGTTGATCCGCACCTGCGCGGCGATCGAGCAGAAAGGGCCAATCGTCGTGTAGATGATGTCGCTGTCGTTCACGACATAGGCGTAGTCGCCCATGCTGCATTCGGCGAGGCGGGTACGGGCGCCGACTTCGTTGAACCGCCCGAAGGTGCAGTCTCGCACGCGGGCGGAGGGGTCGATGAAGGGCGTCTCGCAGAGTTTCTTAGAGGCGGTGTCGGGGTCTTGCTGCATCCGCCGCCGTTGCCATGCGGACCATGATGGCCCGATGGCAACGGCGTGACAGGTGGATGATGCTTGCGCTCAGTGCCCGGGATGCGGGTCCACCGGCGCGTCGGCGGGCGTGACGCCTTCCGCCTCCGGACGGCCGCGCAGCATGTGGTAGACGATGATGGCGCCGAAGGTGGCGGTGCCGATGCCGCCCAGTGCGAAGCTGCCGAACTTCAGCGTCAGGTCGCCCGCGCCGGCGATCAGCGCCACCGCCGCGGTGACGAGGTTGCGCGGCTGCGAGAAGTCGGTGCGGTTCAGCACCCAGATGCGCCCGCCCGTCGCCGCGATCAGCCCGAAGACCACGATGGCGACGCCGCCGATCACCGCGCCCGGCAGGGTCATGATCAGCGCGCCGAACTTGGGAGAGAAGCCGAGCAGGATGGCGAACAGCGCCGCCGCGACGAAGACCAGCGTGGAGTAGATCCGGGTGACGGCCATCACGCCCATGTTCTCGGCATAGGTGGTGACGCCGGTGCCGCCGCCGCCGGCCGAGACCATGGTGGCGATGCCGTCGGCGATGAAGGCGCGGCCGATGAGGGGGTCGAAGTCGCGGCCCGTCATGGCGCTCAGCGCCTTCACATGGCCGAGGTTCTCCGCCACCAGGATGATGGCGATGGGCGCGATCAGCACCATGGCCGGGGCGCTGAAGACCGGCGCCTCGAAATGCGGCAGGCCCAACCAGGCGGCGGCGCGCACGCCGGAGAAGTCGATCGGCGTGCCGAGGCCAAGCAGGTTGGTGCAGACGAGGTAGAGAAGATAGCCGCTCACCGCGCCGAGCAGGATGGGCAGGCGCCGCGCCATGCCGCGACCCCAGACCGAGATCAGCGCCACGGCGGCGACGGTGAAGAGGCCGATGGTGGTGTCGAAGGCATTGCCGGAAATGCCCTTCACCGCGACCGGGGCGAGGTTGAGCCCGATGGCGGCGACGATGGCGCCCGTGACGGCTGGCGGCATCAGCCGCTCGACCCAGCCGGTGCCGGCCACCTGCACGATGAGGCCGATGACCGTGTAAACCAACCCGGCGGCCATGATGCCGCCCAGCGCCACCGGGATATTCGGGTTCGGCCCGGCGCCGGCATAGGCCGTCGCGCCGATCACCACCGCGATGAAGGCGAAGCTGGAGCCAAGATAGCTCGGCAGCCGTCCGCCGGTGATGACGAAGAAGAGCAGCGTGCCGATGCCGGAGAAGAAGATGGCGGTGTTCGGGTCGAAGCCCATCAGGATGGGCGCCAGTGCCGTGGAGCCGAACATGGCGACGACGTGCTGGATGCCCATGATGAGGGTCTGCGACCAGGGCAGCCGCTCATCGGGCGCGACCTCGCCCGAGGTCTTCAGGGTCCAGCGTGTGGGAAAATAGCCCATGCGTTCCGGCTTTCGTTGCGAACTGGCGAAGGTTAGGCGCCCTTGAGCGCGGGTCGCGGCGCCGTGTCAACCACGGCGGGTCGTTGCCAGGAACAGGGCGGTGCCGGCCAGCACCGCGGCGCCGAAGAAGGCGATGGCCGCCCCCGGCCCGCCCGACGCCCCCACCGGTCCGGAGGCCGCCTGCAGCACCGCCCCGCCCAGGAAGAAGGAAAGGTTGGTGGCGGAGAGCGCCTTGCCCGCCTGGTCCGGCGGCACCGCCGCGCGCGTCATGGCGAAAAGCAGCGGCTGGATCGAGATCGCCATCCCGAAGGCGAAGAGCAGCACCGTATCCGCCGCCACCGGCAGCATGGGCACACCCGCGAGGCGCGACAGCCATCCCCCCGGCGCACCGCCGGCCACCAGCAGCAGGAACAGCCCGGCCAGCGCGTGGCCAGCGGCCAGCAGGGTGCGCCGATGGCCGATTCGGCGGTCCAGCACGCCCGCGAGCGCCGGTCCGGCGATCAGAGAGAGGGTCATCAGCAGCAGGACATTGCCGGCGGCGATCCGGTCCAGCCCCTTCACCTCCATCAGCCAGGGACCGCCCCAGAGGCCGCGAACGCCGATGATGACGGCGAAGGAGGCGAAGGCGAGCAGGATGATGCCGCGCAACCGGCGGCCGGCGCTGAGCCCGAGCACCGCGCGGGCATCGGCCAGCAGGCTGGGATGCGGCCCGTCGGCGGGAATGGGGGCGGGCACCGCCATCCGCACCAGCAGCGCCACCAGGACAGCCATGCCCGCCGCCACCCAGAATCCGGCGCGCCAGCCCTGGTGCTCGACCAGCCAGGCCAGCGGGCTGGCCGAAAGCAGCATCCCGACATTGCCGAGCGCCTGGATCAGCCCGGACCAGAGCCCGAATTGCGCCGGGGTGAGCAGCTTGGCGGCGAGCGTCATCGGGCAGAGCAACATGCCGCAGCAGCCCAGCCCGAGCACGACCTGCGCCAGCAGGAAGCCCGCCGGCCCGCCCACCAGCGCCGCCAGCACCGAGCCCACCGCCACCGTCGCCAGCAGGACCAGCGAAACAGGGCGGACGCCGAACCGGTCCAGCGCCACGCCGAGGGGAATCTGCCCCGCGGCGAAGGCGAAGTGATAGGCGCCGGTCAGGCTGGCCAGTCCCTCGGGCGAGACATGCAGGTCACGCGTCAGCACGTCGGCGGCAATGGCCGGCAGGGTCCGCAGCATGTTGGAGAGCATGTGGCCGAGGGCCAGCACCACCAGCGGCGCCACGAAGGCTGCCGATCCCTCGCGGGTGTTCATCGAGTCCGTGTCCGTTTCCGTCCGGCTGCGGGTTTGGCCCGGCGCAAGGCTCCGGCCAAGAGGGAAGAAAAAAGGCCGGGGGAAAGAATTCCCCCGGACCCCGTCTTCCTTTTGACGGTTTCAGGCCGCCGCCCCACGCTCTGGCGAGAGCCCCCGCCAGCACCACAGGCTGAGCAGAAGGATGCCCGCCGCCGCGCCCAGGAAGACCGCCGGGTACCCCGCCTGCGCCAGCACTGCGCCGAAACCGATGGAGCCAACGCCCTGGCCGAGGAACAGCGCCATTGAGAAGGCGGAGACGGCGGTGGCGCGCGCCTCGGGCAGCACCTCGGTGGCGCGGGCCTGCAGCACGCCGTGGAACATGAAGAAGAACAGGCCGAGCAGCACCTGCGGCACCGCCACCATGGCCCAGCCCGGCGCCAGGGCGATGCCCAGCAGCGCCACCGACAGCAGGCCACCGCCCAGCATCAGCAGCCGGATCTCGCCGAGGCGGCGCACCAGCCGCGAGGCCAGCCGCGTATAGATCAGCGAGCCCAGGCCGAAGCCGGCCACCACCAGCCCGGCCTGCCAGGGCTCCAGGTGGAAGCCCTGGATGAGATAGGAGCCAATGAAGGGGAAGGCGCCCCCGAACAGCAGCGCACCATCCAGGAAGGCGACCGCCAGCAGCCGCCGCGCCGCCGGGCGGCGCAGCAGCATCCGGTGGGTGGCGAAGCCGAGTTGCCCCGGGCCGGCGGCGCCGCTTCGCCATAGGCCGCCGCCCAGCCGCAGCATGATGCCGGCGCCGGTCAGCGCCGCCAGGACACCGACCAGCAGGAAGGCGCCACGCCAGCCCACCGCCTGCCCGACGCTGCCCGAGACCGGCCCGGTGAGCAGTTGCGAGAGCACGATGCCTGTCAGGAAGCGGCTGATCGTCGCCTGCCGCTCCTCATAGGGCACGTTGTCGCCGATCCAGGCCATGGCGAGGGGAATGATGGCCCCGCCCAGCGCGCCGGTGACCGCGCGCAGCGCCACGAGCTGCCCGAGCGAGCCCGCCACGGCGCAAACCGCCATGGCCAGCCCGTAGAGCAGCACGCCCAGCACCAGCACGCGCAGCTTGCCGAAGCGGTCGCCCAGCGGACCGAGCAGCACCTGGCACAGGCCGTAGGGGATGGCGAAGCTGGTCACCAGCACGGCGACCTCCGCCACCGACACGCCCAGGTCATAGGCGATCAGCGGCAGCAGGGGGTCGAGCAGGCGGATGCCGCAGCCGGTGACGAAGCCGGCTGCGGCGAGGAGCGGGAGAATGGCGAGGGCTGGCTGCGCGGCGGCGGCGGCTGGTACCGCCCCCTCCGCGCTCACGCCGCGTCGGCCTTGGCTGCCTCAGAGGGGGCTGCCTCAGGGCGGGCGGCGCGCCGGCGCTCGCTCTCCGTCTTGAGCTGCCCGCAGGCGGCCAGGATGTCCCGCCCGCGCGGCTTGCGGATGGGCGAGGCGTAGCCCGCCTCCATCACGATGTTCGCGAAGCGGTGGATGGCGTTGTTCGAGGAGGTCTCGTAGGGGCTGCCGGGCCAGGGATTGAACGGGATCAGGTTCACCTTGGCGGGCAGGCCCTTCAGCAGCCGCACCAGCTCGCGCGCATCGGCCTCGGAATCGTTCACGCCCTTCAGCATGACGTATTCGAAGGTGATCCGCCGCGCGTTGGAGGCGCCGGGATAGCGGCGGCAGGCCGCCATCAGCTCCTCGATCGGGTACTTCCGATTCAGCGGCACGATCTCGTCGCGGATGTCGTTGCGCACCGCGTGCAGCGAGACGGCGAGGCCGACGCCCAGCTCCGCGCCGCACTTGTCCATCATCGGCACCACGCCGGAGGTCGAGAGGGTGATGCGCCGGCGCGAGAGGGCGATGCCCTCGTTGTCCATCACGATGCGCATCGCCTTGGCGACGTTCTCGTAGTTATAGAGCGGCTCGCCCATGCCCATGATGACGATGGTGCTGAGCAGCCGCGGCGTGCCGTCGGTCGGGCTCGGCCATTCTCCATAGGCATCGCGCGCCGCCATGAACTGGCCGACGATCTCAGCCGCGCCCAGGTTGCGCACCAGCTTCTGCGTGCCGGTGTGGCAGAACTTGCAGGAGAGGGTGCAGCCGACCTGGGTCGAGATGCAGACGGCGCCGCGGTCCTCCTGCTCGTCCGGGATATAGACCGTCTCGACCTGCTGTCCGTCGCGGAAGCCGAAGAGGAACTTCCGCGTGGCGTCGGTGCTGGTCTGCTCCGTCACCACGCCAGGGCGGCCGACCACGAAGCGCTCCGCCAGCTTCGCCTGCATCGGCTTGGCGATGGTGGACATCTTCGCGAAGTCGGTCACGCCCTGGTGGTAGATCCAGTGCCAGAGCTGCTTGGCGCGGAAGGGCTTCTCGCCGATGGCGACCATCTCCGCCGCCAGCTCCTCCCGCGAGAGGCCGACCAGGTCGCGGCGGCCGTCCGGCAGCGTGGCGGCGGGCGGCGCGAAGAGCGCGGCCTTGGCCAGGATGCGGGCGCGCTCGGCCTCGGAAAGCTCAGCCGGGGAAGCGGGGGCGGGGGTCTGGGTCATGCTGCGTCCTGAGTCACCGGCGGCCGGCCGGGCACTCCTTGCTGATGGCCTCGTAGGCGGCGGTGAAGCCCGAGAGGGAGAAGGTGTCGGTGGCGGTGCCGCGCCCCTGCGGGCCGGTGCCCTTGGCCACCGCGCTGGCGCCACCCTTGAAGGCGGCCACGGCCCTGCTGCCGTTGCGCGCGAAGGCGTTGTCCTGCGCGGTGTAGAAATCGAGATCGGTGCCGCCGACATCCACCGTGACCTCGGCCTTGGGGGCATAGGTGTAGCCCGAGCGCAACGCCACCTGGTCACGCCCCTGCGGCCGGTGCGTGACGGTGAGCATCACGTTCTGGCGGTTGCCGGCGCCCTCCGCCTTGCTGGCCCGCGTGAAGGCATAGCAGACCTTGCTCTTGCCCTCCGTATATGTGGCGGCAGTCCAGTCCTGGAAAGTGCCGAGCGCCTGCGGGCGCTGCGCCAGGGCGGGGGCCGCGCTCATCATGCCGATGGGCAGGCCAAGCATCATCACGATGGGGAGGAGCCGATTCATGCGCGTCACATAAGGGTTAGGAGTGCGGTGCCGCAACCGCGCAAAGCCATGGCCGGATGCGCGGGGGATGCAGATGTGATGGCACCGCGGGCGCGGCGGGGAAAGGGGAAAGAAGCAGGTGGCCGGCTACCGCGGCGGCGGCCAGAGCACCTTGTCGGCGTAGTTGCACTCCGCCCGCGCGACGCAGTGCCAGCATTCCGGCAACCGCGCCTTGCAGATGTAGCGCCCGTGCAGGATCAGCCAGTGATGCGCGTCCCGCAGCAGGTCGGGCGGCACCCGCTTCATCAGGCCTTCCTCCACCTCGCGCGGGGTCTTGCCGGGGGCCAGCCCGGTGCGGTTGCCCAGGCGGAAGATGTGGGTGTCCACCGCCATGGCCTCCTCGCCGAAGGCGACGTTCAGCACCACATTCGCGGTCTTGCGGCCGACGCCGGCCAGCGCCTCCAGGGCCGCCCGGTCGGCGGGCACCTCGCCGCCATGCCGGTCCAGCAACTGCTGCGAGAGCGTGATCAGGTTGCGCGCCTTGGCCTTCCATAGGCCGATGCGGCGGATGTGCTCCGCCACACCCTCCTCGCCCAGCGCCACCATCGCTGCCGGCGTGTCCGCCACCTTGAACAGCGTGGCCGTGGCCTTGTTGACCGCGACATCGGTGGTCTGGGCCGAGAGCATCACCGCCGCCAGCAGCGTATAGGGGCTGGTGAAGTGCAGTTCCGTCTCGGGCTTGGGATTGGCGGCGGCCAGGGCGCGGATGAAGCGCTCCGCCTGTGCCGCCGACATCTTGCGCGCGCGGCGTGGCGACTCGGCCGTGCCGTGCAGCGCCTTGCGGGCCACCCGCCGGCGAAGGGCAGGCGTGGCCGGTTCTGGCGCGGCGGGGCTTTCCGGACGGGGTGGGGCAGGAGGCTTCATGGCCAGCGAATCGACATAATGCGGATGCCCCATCTGTGCGGCGGGCCGGAACAGCCTATGTTTTCCCGCGATGCCAGCAACCCCTGAACCGCGCCCCGCCGATCCGGTGCTGTTCGAGGCGGTCAGCACGCCGCCCCGCAGCCTGCAGCCCACCGCCTTCATGGTGCTGGGCGCGCTCTGCGCCCTCTGGGCCATCGGCGGCGGCCTGATGTTCGTGCTGATGGGGGCCTGGCCCATCCTGCCCTTCCTGGGCCTCGAATCCGGGCTTGTCCTGCTGCTGGTCTGGCTGCACCACCGCTGGTCCGGGCGGGCCTGGGAGGTGGTATCGCTGACCCCGGCGCACCTGCTCATCCGCCGTGCGGACTGGCGCGGCCGGCGCGAGGAAGCATCGCTTGATCCCTACTGGGCGCGTGTGGAATGCTCGGAACGGACCGGACTGGCGCTTGTGCAACGCGGGCGACGCGTCGAGATCGGCCGCTTCCTCTCGGAGGAGGAGAAGCAGGACCTGGCGGCCGCATTGCGCGAGGCGCTGACCGCCTACCGGCAGCCACTCTTTGACAACCCGCAGTTGCGTGGTCCCGGCTGAGGACGCGCGGTGTTGGAAAACCACGGCACCGTAACGGCGTTTTCGCGGAAGATCTTTCTTCCGGAGTACACAGAATGACAGGTGTGTCGAATACGGGTCCGCGCTTCGTAAGGCATGCAGGCAATGTCGTTACCCTGCTGACCTCCTCCCGTCAGGTGATGGCCAGCCGGCTTTCCGCCGAGGAGGCCGACGCCCGGGGTGCCCTCGCCACCGCGCTGGAGGTCGGGCGCATGGTGCCCGAGAAGATGCTAGCCTTTTCCGCCTGCGGGGCGGTGGTGGCGCAGGGCGCCGCGGAACTCTCCCAGCGCGCGATGGACTACGGTTTTGCCGAGATGGAGGCCGCTTATCGCGCCATGCTGCGCACCGCTTCCAACCCGACGCCGATGGGCTGGATGACGGCGCAGTCGGAGTGGCTGATGGGAAGCGCGAACCGCGCCGCCAGCTTCGGCATGGGCTTCGCCAATGCCGCCCTCGGCGTGGCGGAACGCTCCCTCCGTCCGGTCAGCCGGACCGTTTCCGGCAATCTCCGCCGCCTGCGCTGAGCCACCGCCCGCACCGGTCGGCGGCCCAGCAGGCGGCGGAGATTGCCGCTGGACTTTCCGCAGTCAGGAGACGGGCCGTTCGCTGTCCATATGCGCCAGTTGCGACTCCGGATACCGGGCGCCCGCCGCGGCGCCCGGCGGGATCGCCTGCTCGATGGCTGCGAGATCGGCCTCGCTGAGCGTCACCTCCAGCGCTCCCAGCGCCTCGCTGAGCCGGTCACGCCGACGGGCGCCGACCAGCGGAACGATGTCGTTCCCGCGCCCAGCGACCCAGGCAATCGCGACCTGCGCCACGCTGACGCCACGCCCCTCGGCCACTGTCCGCAGCGCCTCCACCAGCGCCAGGTTGTGCTCCAGGTTCTCTCCCTGGAAGCGCGGGCTCATGCCGCGGAAGTCGCGCGTCTGGCCGCTCCGTTCCCGGGACCAGTGGCCGCTGATCAGCCCGCGCGAGAGCACGCCATAGGCGGTGATGCCGATTCCCAGCTTCCGGCAGGTCGGCAGGATCTCCGCTTCGATGCCCCGCGAGATGAGCGAGTACTCGATCTGCAGGTCGGCGATCGGGTGGGTGGCGGCGGCGCGCCGGATGGTCTGCGCCCCCACCTCGGAGAGGCCGACATGGCGGACATATCCGGCCTTCACCAGATCGCCGATGGCACCCACCGTTTCCTCGATCGGTACCTTCGGGTCGAGCCGGGCGGGGCGATAAATATCCACGTGGTCCGTGCCCAGGCGCTTCAAGGTATAGGCGAGGAAATTGCGCACCGCGACCGGGCGGCAATCATAGCCGGCCCATTGGTTGTCCGGCCCGCGCAGCGCACCGAACTTCACACTGATGACCAGATCCTCGCGTCGGTGCTGCCGCAGCGCCTCGCCAATCAGCATCTCGTTATGGCCCATGCCGTAGAAGTCGCCGGTGTCGAGCAGGGTGATGCCCTGCTCGACCGCCGCGGCGATGGTGGCCAGGCTCTCCGCGCGGTCGGCAGGGCCGTAGAAGTCGGACATGCCCATGCAGCCCAGGCCGAGGGCGGAAACCTGCGGGCCGGTGCGGCCCAGTTGGCGGCGTTCCATGCTCTGTCTCCTGCTTCCGGTGGTGCGGCGGAGAATGGGGCCTCGCCCGGCATCCGATAATCCGGCATTGTCCGCACGGTCCATCCGGTACAGCGAACAATGCGGCCACCCCTGGCGGATCTCGATCTCTTCGCCGCCGTGGCGCGGCACCGCAGCTTCCGCCGCGCGGCGCGGGAGGCTGGCATCTCCCCCTCCAGCCTCAGCGAACGCCTCCGTGCGCTGGAGGATGCGCTGGGCCTGCGCCTGCTGCACCGGACCACCCGCAGTGTCAGCCCCACCGAGGCCGGCGCGGCGCTGCTGGCGCGCCTTGCCCCGGCGCTGGGCGAGATCGGGGCCGCATTGGAGGAGGCAGGGCGGTACGGCGCGACGCCGAGCGGCAGGCTCCGCGTCAACGCGCCGCAATCGGCCGCGCAGCTCGTCCTGGCCGGGCTGATTCCGCCCTTCCTGGCGGCCCATCCGCGCATCACGCTGGAGGTGGTGGTGGAGGACAGCTTCGTGGACATCGCCGGCGGCGGCTTCGATGCCGGTATCCGCTACGGCGAGAGCCTGTCGCGCGACACCATCGCCGTGCCGCTCGGCGGGCCGCAGCGCTATGTCCTGGTGGCATCCCCGGCGCTGATCGCCCGCCTGGGCGCCCCCGCCACGCCGCGCGACCTGCTGCACCGCCCCTGCATCCGCCACCGCTTTCCGAGCGGCAACACGCCGCCCTGGATCTTCGAACGGGGGATGGAGACGGTGACCGTTCGGGTGGAGGGACCCTTCACCACCACCGACCCCCATCTGGAGCGCATCGCCGCGCTGGAGGGCGTGGGATTCCTCATGACCTTCGAGGAATGGGTGCGGGAGGACATCGCCCAGGGCCGCCTCGTCTCGCTGCTGGAGGAGTGGCTGCCGCCCTTCGAGGGGCCGCAGCTCTACTATGTCTCCCGGCGGCACATGCCGGCGGCGCTGCGCGCCTTCTTGGACTTCCTCCGCGCGCGCTAACAGGGAGCGACGCGGTGATGCAAAGGAAAGGGGCGCCGGAGTGGTCTCCGGCGCCCCGAATTTGCCGTTCAGGCGAGGAGAGAGGCCTCAGCCCAGCCGCTCGCCATGCAGCGAGACATCGAGGCCCTCGCGCTCGGACTCCTCGCTCACCCGCAGGCCCATCACCACGTCGATGACCTTCAGAATGATGAAGGTGCCGATCGCGGTGTAGATGAAGGTGGCGAGCACCGCGTAGAACTGCAGCATGAACTGGCCGAAGGAACCCGCGGTGCCGTCCGGCAGGGCCGGGGTGGCCGAGAGCGGGCCGTAGGCGAAGATGCCCGTCAGGAGCGCGCCGACGATGCCGCAGATGCCGTGCACGCCGAAGGCGTCCAGGCTGTCGTCATAGCCGCACCAGTGCTTCAGCGCCGTGGCGCCCCAGAAGCCGGCCAGTCCGGCGACCACGCCGATGGCCAGCGCGCCGCCCGGCAGCACGAAGCCGGCCGCCGGGGTGATGGCGACGAGGCCCGCCACCGCGCCGGAGATCGCGCCCAGCACCGAGGGCTTGCCCTTGGTGATCCACTCGGCCGCCGCCCAGGCCAGGGTCGCGGCACCGGCGGCAAGCTGCGTCACGAGCATGGCCATGCCCGCGCGGCCGCCCGCCGCGCCGGCCGAGCCCGCGTTGAAGCCGAACCAGCCCACCCAGAGCAGCCCCGCGCCGATCACCGCCAGCGCAAGGTTGAAGGGCGCCATGTTCTCGGAGCCGAGGCCGGTGCGCTTGCCCAGCACCAGCGCGCCCACCAGGCCGGCCACGCCGGCATTGATGTGCACCACCGTGCCGCCGGCGAAGTCCAGCGCGCCGAGGCCGAAGATCCAGCCGTTCGGGTGCCAGACCCAATGCGCGATCGGGCTGTAGATCAGCAGCGACCACAGCACGGTGAAGACGCAGAGCGAGGAGAACTTCAGACGGTCCGCCATCGCGCCCGTGGCCAGCGCCGGGGTGATGATGGCGAAGGTCATCTGGAACATGATGAAGACGGATTCGGGAATGGTGAAGGCCACCGCGCCATCGCCGCTGCCGAGGCTGAAGGGACCGTCCCAGCCATTCGCGAGGCCGGAGAGGAACAGCCGCGACAGGTCGCCGACATAGGCGCCGCCCTCGCCGAAGGCCAGGCTGTAGCCCGCCACCATCCAGACGACGCTGACCAGCGCCGCCAGGAAGAAGGACTGCATCATGGTGGCGAGTACGTTCTTCTTGCGCACCATGCCGGCATAGAAGAGCGCCAGGCCCGGAATGGTCATCATCAGCACCAGGGCGGTGCTGGTCAGCATCCACGCGGTGTCGCCGGCACTCACCGTCGCCGCGTCCTGCGCCATCGCCGGTGCGGCGAAGAGCAGCGCGGGCAGCAGGGCGGCCACGCGGCGACCCCAAGGCGTGATTCCCCGCTGAGCAATACCTCGTGCGATCGCTCGCATCATCCTCGTTTCCATTGTCTTCTGATGAACGGTCAGCGGCATCACAGCGCCGAGCTGTCGGTCTCGCCGGTGCGGATGCGCAGCGCGCGTTCCACGTCGAGCACGAAGACCTTGCCGTCGCCGATCTTTCCGGTGCGGGCGGTGTTGGCGATGGCCTCGACCACCGCATCGACCATGTCGTTCGGGACCACCACTTCGATCTTCAGCTTCGGCAGGAAGGAGACGTGGTACTCCGCGCCGCGATAGATCTCCGTCTGACCCTTCTGCCGGCCGAATCCCTTTACCTCGGTGACGGTGAGGCCCTGCACACCGAGCGGGGTGAGCCCCTCGCGCACCTCGTCCAGCTTGAAAGGCTTGATGATCGCCATCACGAGCTTCATGCGCTGCGCCCCCTTTTCTTCCGCATAGCCCGGAAGCCCAATGCGAGCGGCGTGCCAGACCGGGTTCTTGGCCGAAACGAAGCCTGTGCAACCCTCCGCGATTACCTGATGCACAAAAATTAGGCGTTTGCCTGCGCCTCCAGCGGACGGCGCCCTTCCGGCGGAACGGCCGCCGGGGCAGAATGGGGGCATGAGTCCTTCCCCCCTGACGTCCCGCCGCGAAGTGGCTGTCTGCATCATCGGCGCCGGCCCGGTCGGCGCCACGCTTGCCGCTGCCCTCGCGGCGGCCGGCGTGCCCACCGCGGTGGTGGATGCCGCGCCCCTGCCGCCCATGGAGCTGCCGGAATTCGACGGGCGCGCCTATGCGATCGCGCTCACCAGCCGGAACCTGCTGGAGGCCGGGGGTATCTGGAGCCATCTGCCCTGGGCGCCGGGGCCGATCACCCGCATCCGCTGCGCCGACGGCTTCCCGGGGGAGCGGCCTAGCGCCTTGGCGCTGCATTTCGACGCCGCCGCGACCGGCATGGGTCCCTTCGGCTGGATGGTCGAGGCGCGGGCGCTGCGCATGGCGCTGAACGCGCGGATGCGGGAGCTGGCGCATCTTTCCGTCCATGCGCCCGCCCGCGCCGAGGTGACGCGGGGGCCGGAAGGGGTGGAGGTCCGGCTCTCCACCGGCGAGGTGATCGCCGCCCGGCTGGTGGTGGGCGCCGAGGGCCGCCGCTCACCGCTGCGCCAGCAGGCCGGCATCGGCACGGCGACGCTCGACTACCGCCAGATGGGACTGGTCGGCGCGGTGGCGCATGAGTTGCCGCACGAGCAGGTGGCGCTGGAGCAGTTCCTGCCCAACGGTCCTTTCGCCCAACTCCCCCTGGCGCCAACGCCGGAGCATCCCAACGCCTCGGCCATCGTCTGGTCGGAGAAGCGGCACATCGCCGAGCGCGTGCTGAAGCTTCCGGACGCCGAGTATGGCCGCGAGATCCAGCGCCGCATGGGCGACCATCTCGGCAAGATCACGCCGATCGGCCGCCGCTGGTCCTATCCGCTCACCGCCATGCACGCGATGCGCTACACCGACACCCGCCTCGCTCTGGTGGGCGACGCGGCGCATGGCATCCACCCGATCGCGGGGCAGGGGCTCAATCTCGGCTTCCGCGACGTGGCCACTTTGGCCGAGCTGGTGATCGCAGCCCATGAGCGCGGCGAGGATGCCGGCGGCGCCGGGCTGCTGGCCCGCTATCAGGCGGCGCGGCGGCCGGATGCGCTGCTCATGCTGGGCGCCACTCACGCGCTGGAGCGCCTGTTCGGCAACAGCCTGCCACCCCTGCGGCTGGCCCGTCGCCTCGGCTTGGCGGCGGTGGAGCGGATGCCGACGCTGAAGGACTTCTTCGCGCGCCGGGCCATGGGCTTCGGGCCGGTGACGGGCGGGCTGATGCTCGGCCGGCCGAGCGGGGAGGGCGCCGCCCTCCCGCCGGGGTGACCGCGCCCGCCCGCACTTCAAACGCCCTCGGTCAGTCGCTGGGCAGCAGGTTGTCCAGCAGGCTGCGCAGCAGATTCACGCCTTCCTGCACCCCTTCGAGGCGCAGCGGCCGGCCGGCCTCGGCACCGGCGGCATTCGGGAAGGTGGTGCGGTCCTGCCCCAGCTCGGCGGCAGAGAGCTTGCCGTCGCCATCATAGTCCAGGCTCTCCATGGCGAAGCGCGCCAGCGCCACGCCGGCGAGCACGCCGCCGCCGCCCGCCGCCGCCAGGTTCTCCGGCGCCGCATCGTCGGCCGCCGCCAGAACCCAGGTCATGCCGCGCACCATGCGCGCGATCTCTGCGACCGAGAGCAGGCGGTCGCCGGAGATGTCGCCCTCCGTCACCACGGCCTTGACGCAGTCCCCGACGCGTGCGCCGGGCGCGCCGCAGGTGGCCTCCAGCACCTCCAGCGAAGAGAGGAAGGCCAGCCCCTCGCCATGCAGGGCGGCGAAGGAGGGTGGCGGCGCCGGGCAGCGGTGCCAACCCTGCACGGGCGTGTCGCCGGGGAGCTGGTCGTCGCGCAGCTTGGCGTCCGGCTCGGCGGTTTCCAGTTGCCCGGCATCGCCGCGCAGCAGCACGCGGGGCGCCTCCGCGCCGCGTCCGGTGCCCATGTGCCAGCCTTCCAGCGGGCGCGCCTCGGCGAAGCGGATCAGCCGCGCCGGCCCGTCCGCCGGCAGCCGTGCCACCGCGCGCGCGGTGAGCTGAAGCATTGCCGTGGGCGCCGTGCATTCGCCGGCGAACCAGGCGCCGCGCAGCGGGGCTGGGATCGGCGCCATCTCCGCGGGAGACTGGGCCCAGGCGGCGCCCAGTGGCAGCGCCGCCACCAGCAGGCCGGGAAGCAGGAAGCGCGTCATGGCAGGGCCACCTCGGTGCCGGAGCAAAGGTCGAAACGCGGCCGGTCGATTTCCTGGCCGTTGCGGAACACCGCGCGAAGATGACCGGTGCAGCCCACCGCCTCGGGCGGCTGGAAGTCCAGCGTCTCGCCGCGGCCGAGCACGGTATTGCCGAGCCGGTCCGCGCCGCGCGGCGCGCCCACCGGGTCCACGTAGAGCTGTACGATCGGCGCCGGGCCGAGGTTGCGCAGGCGCACGCTGCCCTCGCGGGGCGGCCCCGGCTCGGCGGGACCGGCGCCCTGGTCGAGCCGCTCGGCCAACGTCCAGCCCGGCCGCAGCACGACCAGTCCGCTGTCGCAGATGTTGAGGCCTCGCCGCTCCTCCGCGCCGCCGTTGCCGAAGACCACGCGCAGGTCGATCTCGCAGGCGCTGCGCAGCACCAGCTCGGCGCGGCCGCCACGCTCCAGCGGCGGGTCGTTCAGCCGGTTCTCGCCCCAGTCGGCATCGTCCACACCGGAGGCATAGACCTCCTGCACCGGGGCGGGCTCGCGGTTCACCAGGATGAAGCTGCGCTCCGGCTGCCGCGGGATGCCGCTGCCGTCGAACACCACCCGCGGCTGCTTGCAGATGTCGGTGCCGCTCTTCTCCTCGGCGCTGTCATCGTCATAGATCGCACGCAGGTCCACCTGGCAAGCGCGGCTGCGCAGCCGCAGGCGGAAGCGGGCGCCGGGCTCGATTGTCCCCGAGCCGAGCCGGTCGGTGCCCCAGCTTTCCGCGCCCGCGCGCTCGCCGCCGGTTGCGGCGTAGAGGCTGCGGATCGCATGGTCGTTGCCGTTGACCACCTCCGTCTCCCGCCACGGCACGGAGGGGTCGCCAAAGGCGACGCGGCTGCGGCGGCAGAGGTCCATCCGGCGGCGCTCCTGCACCGAATCATCCTCGAAGACGGCGGTGACGTCGTAGAAGCAGGCGCGGGCACGGCCGAGCCGCAGGGTGAAGCTGCCTTCCGCGGGCACCGTCTCGGAGGCCAGCCGATCCGGTCCGCGTTCCGGCGATCCGGCGGGCATCGCGTACAGCTCGCGCATGGCCAGGTCGGTGTCGTTCACCACCGTCGCCTCGCGCAGCGGCATGGAAGGGTCGCCGAAGGTGACGCGGCCATTGCGGCAGAGGTCGACGCCCCGCTTCTCCTCCTCGCTGCCATCGGCCAGCACGGCACGCAGGTCGAAGAGGCAGAGGCGCTGGCGGCCGAGGGAAACGCGCAGGCTGGCGCCATTGGGCAGCGTATCGCCCTCCAGCCGGTCGGCGCCGGGCTCGACGCTGCCAGCCGGGGTTACGTACAGCTCGCTCAGGCTGAGGCCGAGCTCGTTCGCCACCACCACCTGGCGCTCGGCAGGGCGCTGCGGCGTCGCCGCGGGAGAGCGGGCGGAGGGCTGCTGCGCCAGGGCAGGGGGGAACAGGGCCGCCGTGGTCGGGCCTCCTGGCCATGGTGCGGAGAGCAGCGCGAGCACCAGGCCCAAGCGTAGTCGCATTCAGAAACAACCCTCTTGCCGCGCCCAGAATGCGAGCGGCCATGGTGCCGCGCAAGCACTGCGCGGACAACGGAATCGACATTTGCGATTTGCCGGCTGCCTCGCTATCGCGCAACTTCCCGCAAGGTAAAAAGCTGTCCGAGGAGACGACCATGCTGCGCCGCCATTTGCTGTCCGCCGCCGCTGCCGGCGCCGCGCTGCCCCTGCTGGGCCGTGCCGCCCTGGCGCAGCAGCAGCAGCGCTATGCCTCCATGCATGCCTTCATCCCCGCGGCTCCGGGAGGCGGCTGGGACGGACTCGGCCGAGCCATCGAGCAGGTCGCGCGCCAGGCCGGCATGGCCGGCACCTTCCAGTTCGAGAATGTCGGCGGTGCCGGCGGCACGGTGGGCCTGCCGCGATTCGTCGGCCAGCGCCGCGGCGACGCGAACAGCTTCATGGTGGGCGGCGCCATCATGGTGGGCGCGGTGCTGGCCAACAAGACGCCGATCGGGCTGAAGGACGTCACCCCGATCGCGCGCATGACCACCGAGCCCGGCATCATCGTCGTGCCCGCCAGCAGCGACATCAAGGACCTCAAGGGCTTCCTCGATGCACTCAAGAGCAACCCGGGCGGCACCTCGGTGGCGGGCGGCAGCGCGGGCGGCATCGACCACATCCTGCTCGGCCTGCTGCTGAAGACGCAGGGCCGTTCGGCGAAGGACGCTTCCTACGTCGCCTTCGCGGGCGGTGGCCCGGCCCAGGCGGCGATCCTCGGCGCGCAGGTGAAGGCCGGTATCTCCGGCGTCTCCGAGTTCGCGGAGCAGATCAAGGCCGGCCGCATGCGCGCGCTGGCTACCAGCGGCGACCAGCGCAGCCTCCCGGACGTGCCCACGCTGAAGGAGCAGGGCGTGGACATCGTCCTCGGCAACTGGCGCGGCGTCTTCGGCCCGCCGGGCATGAAGGCCGACGACAAGGCGAAGATGATCCAGTTCTTTACTGACCTGCACAACCTGCCGGCCTGGAAGGAAATGGAGGAGCGGCAGGGCTGGGAGGATGCCTTCCTCGCCGGTGACGCCTTCGGGGAGTTCCTGAAGCAGGACGAGAAGGCGACCACCGAGGTGCTCAAGGAAGTCGGGCTGCTCTGAGCAGGCCTGGGTAAGGGAAGCCGGAATGGCGCGTGTGAAGCCCGGTGCCGGGCCCGACCTGGCGGTCGGATTGTTTGTGGTGCTGCTCGGCCTGCTCTGCATCTGGCAGGCGGCGGTTATTCCGGTCTCTCCGCTCTATGCGCAGGTGGGGCCGAAATTCATGCCCTACCTGGTTGGGGCGCTGGTCACGGCGGTTGGGCTCGGCCTGACCGCCGTGGCGCTGCGCGGCGGCTGGTCGCGCGACCTGGAGGAGGTGGCCGAGGCGCCGCCCACCAACTGGCGCGCCCTCGGCCTGCTGGGCGCCGGGCTGCTGGTCAACCTGCTGCTGATCGACAGCCTCGGCTTCGTCTTCGCGGCGACGGCGCAGTTCGTGCTGGTGGCGGCGGCCTTCGGCAGCCGGCGCCCGGGGCGGGACCTGCTGATCGGCATCATCGTCACCTTCGGGGCCTTCCTGGCCTTCGACAAGCTGCTGGGCGTCAATATCGGCGCCGGCATCCTGGAAGGGATCCTCTGAAGCCATGGATGTCTGGTCCGGCCTCGCCTTCGGCTTCGGCAACGCGCTCAGCATCACCAATCTTGGCTGGGCGCTGCTGGGATGCTTCCTTGGGACGGCGATCGGCGTTCTGCCGGGCATCGGTCCGGCGCTGACCATCGCGCTGCTGCTGCCCATCACCTTCAAGGTCAGCGCCACGGGCGCCTTCATCCTGTTCTGCGGCGTGTTCTACGGCGCGATGTATGGCGGTTCGACCACCTCCATCCTGCTCAACACGCCTGGCGAATCCGGCTCCATCATCACCGCGCTGGAAGGCGCGAAGATGGCGCGCAACGGCCGTGCGGGCCCGGCGCTGTTCACCTCCGCCGTCGGCAGCTTCGTCGCCGGCACGATCGGCACGCTCGGCATCTCCTTCCTCGGCCCGATCGTGGTGGAGCTGGCCCTGAAGCTCGGCCCGGCTGAGTATTTCTCGCTGATGGTGCTGTGCTTCGTCACCGTCTCGGCGGTGCTCGGCGGCTCGGCGCTGCGCGGCCTGACCTCGCTTGGCTTCGGCCTGATGATCGGCCTGATCGGCATCGACCTGCAGACCGGCCAGCCGCGCATGACCTTCGGCGTCACCGAATTGCTGGACGGCGTGGACGTGGTGCTGGTGGCCGTCGCGCTCTTCGCCGTGGGCGAGACGCTCTACCTGGCCTGGCGGCATGTGGAGGGTAAGCAGGAGGTGCGCGAGGTCGGCAAGCTGATGATGTCGCGCGAGGACTGGAAGCGCAGCGTCGGTCCCTGGCTGCGCGGCGCGCTGCTCGGCTTCCCCTTCGGCGTGATGCCGGCGGGCGGTACCGAGATGCCGACCATGCTGAGCTACTTTGCCGAGCGGCGGCTGGTGCGACCGAAATACCGCGATGAGTTCGGCACCACCGGTGCCATCGAGGGCGTGGCGGGACCGGAGGCGGCCAACAACGCCGCCGCCGCCGGCGTGCTGGTGCCGATGCTGACGCTTGGCCTGCCCACCTCGGCCACGGCGGCGATCATGCTCTCCGCCTTCCAGTCCTACGGCATCCAGCCCGGCCCGCTGCTGTTCACCACGCAGGGCGAGCTGGTGTGGACGCTGATCGCCTCGCTCTACATCGCCAACATCATGTTGGTGGTGCTGAACCTGCCGCTGGTCGGTCTGTGGGCGCGCATCCTGAAGATCCCGACCCCGCAGCTCTATGCGGGCATCCTGGTCTTCGCGACGATCGGCACCTACGGCATCAGCAACAGCGTGGTCGATCTGGCGCTGCTCTACGGTATCGGCATCGTCGCGATGTTCATGCGGCGGTTCGACTTCCCGCAGGCGCCGGTGGTGATCGGCATGATCCTCGGCCCGATGGCGGAGCAGGCGATGCGCCAGGCGCTGACCATCAGCCAGGGCGACTGGACCACCTTCATCACCCGTCCGATCTCGCTTTGCATCCTGGTCCTGGCGGTGCTGGCGCTGATCGGTCCGCGGCTCTGGACGGTGATCGCCGCGCGCCGCGCCTGACGTTTCCGCGCTGCCTGCCAACGCAGAAACTCGAAGAGAAAAGATGGGGGTCCGGGGGAATTCCTTCCCCCGGACTTTTTTCTATGTGGCGAGGTAGCCCGGCGTTGTCCGCAGCCACCGCGCATAGTCGGCATAAGCCGCCTCGGGCAGGAATTCCGGAGCGTAGCCGAACTCCTCGCGCATCCGCCCGATATCCTCGACGGCACGCGGGCCGTCATCGTGGAAGGGCACCGTGACCTCCGCCGGATCCGCCGACTGCCGCCAGCGGAAACCCGGATAGTGGCGCGCCAGGGTCTCTGCCCAGAGCAGGATGCGTGCTCCCCACTCCACCCCGGCGGAGATGTTGTAGACCGGCCAGCGTGGCTGTGGCGCGTCGAGCAACTGGAGCAATCCGCGCGCGAGGTCGCGCGCATAGACCCAGGGGCGGGGAAACAGGTTGGCGGGCAGCACCGCCGCCTCGCCGCGCAACGCCGCCACAGCGAGATGCATGTGCGGCGTCAGCAGGTCCCGCAGCCCGGTGTCGCGCTCCCAGGGGCCGAAGACACCGCCGATGCGGGCGCAGACCAGATCGAGCCCCCAGAGGTCGCGCATCCGCAGCGCCAGCCGCTCGCCGGCATACTTGGTGATGCCATAGACGGAGATGGGAACCGGCGGCGTGCTGTCCTCGCGCATCAGCCCTGGAAGGCGCTGGCTTTCGCCATAGACGGCGATGGAGGAGGGAAAGACGATGCGCCCCACCCCCGCATCGCGTGCTGCGCGGAGCTGATGGACGGCGCCGATCAGGTTCACTTCGAGAATGCTCTCGGTCTGCTCCGCCTCGCGTCGGGGTCCGGCAGTGATGGCGGCGAAGGGGAACATGGCCTGGACCCTGTGCCGGGCGAAGACGGCGGCGAGGGCAGCGGTATCCAGTACGTCGCCCTGGACGAGATCGAGCCGCCCGCGCAGGGAAGCGAAGGCGGCCTCCGCCGCCGGAGGCAGGGACTCGCGCCCGTAGATGACGACGTGCTCGCCGCGGGCGAGCAGCGCCTCCACGAGATTGAGCCCGACGAAGCCGGCGCCGCCGGTCACGAGAATGGCCATGGCGGCTCCCGCTCCACTTTGTTCCGCTCCGGCGAGGATCCGGCCTGTCGGCGGAAGGGGTCAAGGGGGCCTGCCGCTACTCGGCGGCAGGTTCCAGCCGGAGGATGCGGCCGCGCCGCTCATCGGTCAGCAGGTAGAGGAAGCCGTCCGGCCCCGGCAGCACGTTGCGCAGGCGGACCTGCCCCCAGAGCAGGCGCTCCTCACCGGTGACGCGGTCGCCCTCGGTGCTCAGGCGCAGGAGGCCGGCGCCGCTAAGTGCGGCCAGGAAGAGGTCGCCCTTCCAGCTCGGGAAGGCATCGCCGGCGTAGAAGGCGATGCCGGAGGGGCTGACGGAGGGCACCCAGACGCGCAAGGGGTCCTGCATGTCCGCGCGGGAGGAGGCTTCGTGAATGGCGGCGCCGCTATAGGCGATGCCGTGGCCCACCACGGGCCAGCCGAAATTGGCACCGGGGCGAACCAGGTTCACCTCGTCCCCGCCGCGTGGACCCATCTCGGCCTCCCAGAGCGCACCCGTCGCCGGGTTCACCGCGAGGCCCTGCGGATTGCGCAGGCCATAGGCGTAGATCTCCGGCCGCGCATCGGGGCGGCCGAGGAAGGGGTTGCCCACCGCAGGGCGCCCGTCGCGCTCCAGCCGCAGCATCTTGCCGGCGAGGTCGTCCAGGGCCTGGGCGCGCTCAGGGCTGCGCTGGCGGTCGCCGGTGGAGAGATAGAGCTTGCCGTCCGTCCCGAAGGCGATGCGGCAGCCGTAATGGCCGTCGCCGGGCTGGACTGGGCTGGCGTCGAGCAGCGGCTGGATCAGGTCCAGGGACCGGCCATCGGCGGCCAGTCGCGCCCGGACGAGGCGGGTGACATTGCCGTCGCGAAGGCGGGCCGCGTGACAGAAATAGAGTTCGCGCGTCGCTGCGAAGTCAGGGGCGGGCCGGAGATCGAGCAGACCGCCCTGGCCGGTGGCGGCAACGGCGGGCAGGCCGCCCAGCGGCGGAGAGACCAGGCCGGCTGGGCTGATCAGCCGCATCCGGCCGGGCCGCTCTGTCACGAGCAGTTGTCCGTCCGGCAGGAAGGCAGCGCCCCAGGGATATTCCAGGCCGCCGGCGAAGGTGGTGACACGGAAGCGGGCGGTCTGACTCTGCGCCACCTCGCCGGTCCCGCGCACAACCTGCGCAGGGGCCGGCAGGGCGGCCAGGGTGCCGGCAAGCGCCAGAAGGCACCGCCGGCGGACGAGGCGGACCGAATCCGCCACGCCGTTACTTGCCGAGGGCGCCGGCGATCCAGTCCTTCATCGCGCTGCGCGGCAGGGCGCCCACCTTGGTGTCCACCGGCTTGCCGTCCTTGAACAGGATCATGGTGGGGATGCCGCGCACTGCGTAGTCGTTCGGCGTCATCGGGTTCTCGTCGATGTTCACCTTCGCGATGGTGAGCTGGCCGGCATAGTCCTTGGCGATCTCGTCCAGGATCGGCGCCACCATCCGGCAGGGGCCGCACCACTCGGCCCAGAAGTCCACCAGCACAGGACCGGAGGCCTCCAGCACATCTCGCTTGAAGCTGTCGTCGCTGACGGCCTTGGTGAGTTCGCTCATGTCCGTTGTTTCCTCAGGGCGCCCGGGAGGGCGCGGGGGGTTCGGCAATGGAAAGTCGTGTGGCGGGGGCGCTGGGTCAAGCACGGCGCGATGCGGCGCTGCCCTGCGCCCGCCGCGCCTATGCTGCCCAGCCTCAGCGGCCGAAGCCGGGGAGGCCGCGCTGAAGCGCATCCATGCGGCCGTCGCGCGTGACCTCCCAAAGCGGGTTGTCGACCGAGAGCCGCTGGCCGCCGTCGCGCTGGATGGGGCGGATCAGGGCGGTGCCCACGGAGCGGCTCTGCCGCCCAAACAGGTCGAGCGGGATGCGGATATAAAGGCCCTTGTCGAAGGAGCCCTCGCCGAACTCGGCGGCGGAGACGTTGGTGAAGGTGGCGAAGCCCCCGACCTCGATGCCCGACTCGAAGCGGCGGCCCAGTTCGATCGTGGCCCCCCAGTCGCCCGCCAGGTAGCGCCCGGCGCGCAGGATGCCATAGAGGTTCCAGACCGGCAGGTCGGCATAGAGCGAGAGGTGGCCCGTCGCGACCGAGTAGTCGCGGAAGCCGAATTTCTGGTCGTAGTCGCGCTGCTTCACCCAGTTGAGGTCGAGGCCCAGGGCGAAGCCGCGGTCATGCGGCCGCCACAGCACCTCGCCCGAGACGCCGCCGAACATCGGCTCCAGATAGCCCGCCGTGGTGCGTGCGAAGACGTCCGGGGCGAGGTTCCAGATCCGCTCGCCATAGAGGGCGGCGACGGCCGTCTCGCCCTCGCGCGCGTATTCGGCATAGTCGGTGCGGACATGCGGCAGCACGCTGTCCGAGGGCAGGCCGCCCGACATGTTGCCGAACAGCGCCTGCTGCAGCGCCCCCGCCACGGCGAAGCCCGCCCCCAGCTCGACCCGCGCGCCCGCCGCCAGCGCGGCCTGCCAACGCAGGGTGCGCGAGGGGTCGCCGAGCTGGAGGTTCAGGCGCGGCGCCACCTCCCATTCCCAAAAGGGGCCGGGGTTGCGCAACGTGCCGGGCGCGAAGTCGCCGGTGGCCGGCAATAGCCGGGTGCCGAGCCAGGCTTCCTCCGGGCTGCCATAGCCGGCGGCGATGGCTTCCAGCGCGCCGCGTGGCACCTCCACCACCGCCACTTCCACCCCGGCCTGCCACCAGCGCAGCCGCAACATGCCGATCTCGGCCGGCAGCACGCCGTTGGTGGCGCGCAGCACCCGTGCCGCCACCTGCGGCAGGGTACGGAAGGCGCCGCCCTCGAAGGCGATCTCCGCCACCACCTCGTCCTGCCGATAGGCCAGCGGGCGGAAACCGGCGGTGGTCAGGGCACTGAAGACCGCCTGGGCCTGTGCCGCAATGCCGACCGGAACTTCCGTGGCGCGAGCAGGCATCGGCGGCGGGTCGGGCAGGGGAAGGGAAGGCGGCGCGGCGGGGTTCAGCCGCAGGGAGAGGCGGAACAGCAAGTCGGTGCCATGCACCCAGGCCAGCCCGGCATCGAGCCATTCATTGGCCCATTGCAGGCCGAAGTTGAAGCGCGACTCCGCCTCGCCGCGCAGCCCATGGGTGCGCGCGGGATAGCCCCCGCGCTCGTCGCGCAGGGCATCGCCCGACCATTCGGCCTTGGCGCGCAGCCCCTCCAGGCGGCCCCAGGGCGTTTCGACGCCGGGCACCGACCATTCCACGCCGGCGAAGGGCGCCATGTCCTCGCCGCGGAACCAGTTGAACTGCACGGTGCCGCCGCGCCCGACGTTGCGCGGGCGGCTCGCGAAGTGGTCGTCGAGATAGGCGAGCGGGTTGGTCCATTCGCCGCCGGTGCCGAGCCGTCCCCAGCCCAGCCCGGCCGTCAGGTCGAGCCCCCACCAGCGCTTCGAGGCGACGATGTACTCGCCGGAATAAAGGCCAGTGCCGATGAAGTCCTGCAGCCCGACCGCGAGAGCGGGGAGGTAATCGCTCTCCCGCAGCAGGCGCAGCTTGAGGTCGAAGGCGCGGTCGGTGGTCATGCCCGAGCCGGCGGTGGCGTCCAGCCGCTCGGTGAGGCGGAAGGTGGTCTCCAGGAAGGGCAGGGCCTGAAAGTTCAGGAACCAGAAGCGGCGCTGATGGCGCAGGGCGGCGCCGGCTTCCAGCGTGCCGTCCTCGCGCATCCGGGCATTGCGCGTCTCGATCAGGCCGACCCCGCCGAAGTCGCTGCCGGTGGGCGGGATTTCCTCCGCACGCGCCGTGGCGAGCCCGGCCAGCAGCAGGCCAGCGAACGCGGCGGCTGAAGCGGCCCTTCTGGCTGCTCTCGCTGGTTGAGTCACGATTTCGTGCTTCTAGGCGAATGCCAGAAGCTTCGCCAGGAAATTGCGGCACTTCCCGGAACGGCAGGGCTCCAGGGGGCGGCGCCCCTGGAGCTCTGGGCCTAATCCGCGCGGCGGAAGGTCAGCACCAGCACGTCCCGGTGGCCGGGGCGGGTGGGATCGAGCGGCCTCACGGGCGTGACGCCGTGCCAGACTCGATGGTCGTCGAGCATGACGCTGTCCAGCGGCTCCTGCAGGGTAAAGCTCGCCGCCTCCTCGTCGCGCCCGTCGATGCGGATGCCGGTGACCCCACCCTCAACGTTCTCGCGCCCGACCAGGGTAACCAGCACGAAATCCACGCCATCCCGGTGCATGCCTTCCGGCGTCGGCTTGCCGACCTCGTCGGGGCGCGCCTGGATGCGGAACTGGTGCATCTCGACATGCCAGTCGGTGTCGGGCCGCAGCGCATCGAAAACGGCGCGCGTGCCGCCGAGCAGGGCCGACAAGGCCGGGCCAGCCCCGATCTCGGGCGAGACCGGCTCGAACCAGCGCTCCACGCCGCCGTTCAGCGGGTTGTAGTCGAGGCCCTGGTAGTGCGGCTGGTGCTGTCCCCGCTCCAGTGCGGGGTCTCCGGCGCGCAGGCGGAACACGGCGTGGCGGCGCAGGCGGTAGCGGCCACGATCGGCCATGTAGGTATCGGGGCGCAGGTCGTCCCAGGAGGCGGCGAACTCCG